>JACCDP010875514.1_pt1 | contig 24036 bp, 39 predicted proteins | sample 7445841 | NCBI WGS metagenome assembly JACCDP01 (sample SAMN15323441, study PRJNA562643) | freshwater metagenome | isolation source: river surface water | place: USA:Blue River Watershed | collected 2017-08-17
AGCTAAAACTAGCGTACCTAGCGGCAACTACTATATTCCTCCTCTACCTGTGGCTGTGGCTTCTCCTAGTGAGTCGTTGGGGGAAAGCATAATGGGATGGATAGCGGCTTGTGTGTTGGTGGCCTTGTTGCTTCCCTTGGGTGCGATGCTGTACTTGGACATCCTTGAGGCCAAGCACGAGGTCAAGGAACAGGTTGAGAAGGTCGAACGGTTAAGACGGCAAATTGTTGAACAGGAGAGACGCAAAAATGACAAACCATGAAATTAAACTGCTGGCGCTGACTGTTTGTGCTGGCATCCTTTGCGGGTTACTGGCTGGTTGTCAGGACAGATTCCGCTATAAGTGCCAAGACCCTGCAAACTTTGAACTTGCTGAGTGCAAGCCACCAATCTGTACCGCTACTGGTACTTGTCCAGATCAACTTACCAAAACAGAGAAGGAGTCGAAATAATGGCAACAGTAGGATATAAACCAAACAACCGTTTATCACCAGAGGAGATTGAGGCTCGTGTATGGGCTTTTGTCATTGTGGTGATTGCATTGATTCTGATTGGTTCGTGCTTTAGCTTCATCTACTCTGTGACCTTTGTGACTCAGCCTATGGTTGGCATGGCTCCAATTGACAAGGTTTACACCAAGATGCTGAACGACATCATGTTGCTTTGCACTGGTGTCTTGGGTGGTGTTGCTGGTCGTAAGGCTGTGTCTGCTGTGGCTACTGCTACTGCCAAGGCAGAGGCTGTTGACACTGACAACGATGAGCCGCCAAAGCCATGAGTAACATCCTTGGAGGTTTGCTAGTTCTTGTCTTGATCTTTGGTGGTGGCTACTGCACTGGTCAGCACTACGAGGCCAAGGCTCAACAAGAAGAAGTAGACCGCCTAAACACACAAGCTAGGGCAAAGGAGGCGGCTTTGGTGGCCGCTGTAACCACCACATCAACTGCATTGAGGGTATCAAATGAAAAGGCCAAATTGGTTACAAAACAGCGTGATCTTGCTATTGACAGTGGTAATCTCAAGTTGCGCCTCAAAGCGTCCTGCCCCATACAAGCCCCCACAGATTCCACAACTCCCACAGGAGATAGTGGAGGAGAAGCACGAGCCGACCTTGACCCAGAGGTTGGAAAAACTCTTTTCGCAATAGCAGAGGAGGGTGATCGAGCAATAACCAAGCTAAATGCTTGCATCAATTTGTACAACCAAGCCGTTGAATCACAAAAGGAAATCAAATGAACCTGTCAGCAAACTTCAAACTCTCAGAGCTAATTAAGTCAGAGACTGCAACACGCCTAGACATTGACAACACGCCAAACGAAGAACAGATCGAATCATTGCGTTTGCTCTGCGAAAACATATTGCAACCTGTCCGAGATCACTTTGGCAAGCCTGTCAAGATCACATCTGGGTTTAGGTGTCCAGCCGTCAACCAAGCCACTGGTGGCTCTGCAACCTCAGACCATTGCAAAGGCCAAGCTGTTGATTTTGAAATTGATGGACTGCCAAACCCTGATGTGGCTCAGTGGATTATGGATAACCTTGACTACACTCAACTTATCCTTGAGTTCTATACCCAAGGACAACCAAATTCGGGCTGGATACACTGTAGCTTTGACCCATCTAATCTTAAAAATCAAGAACTCACAGCCGTTAAGGTGGCGGGAAAGACTCAGTACTTGCAAGGACTACAGGCATAAGCGGACGCTTGCAATAGTGTTTAGGGGTGAGGTGTTCATACAAGATCACCTCACCGCATTTCTGGCATAGCCAAGCCGTACCCATTACAACATCAGTTTGGCGGTCGCCTCTGACCCCTTTAGTTCTGCCATAAAAGGTGCGGATTTTTACTATCATTTAGAGACTCTGGCCTTGCTGTAAGTCGTGAAGTTCTCACGCACATTTAGAGTCTCAGTAAGTCTCATTTGCTCTCTACGCTTTGAACCGTTGATTTTGCCATTGTTGACAAGGAAAAGTTTCTTGTCCCTCGTCCAGATTGATGCGCCAGAGAAGTCAAATGCGTTTGTTGGTGGGTTCATTTCAGCCCCCGAATGTAAATCGCAAAGCTGTGCAATGTGTCCTGACCAAAGCCTTCCATCTTCAAGATGGCTTGTGCGACTTCTTCAATCACTTGGCTACGGTATGGGTTCAGGTCGCTATACAAACCAAGCCGTTCATTCTCATTGCGTATGGCTTGCAAGACTGCTTGTTTGCGCCACAGGCTTTGACGTTCAATGTCGTTGAAGGCTTCATCTTCTGGTTCTTTAATCATGACCAAACTCCTGTAGTTCGTTGATGCGTTTGTAGAGCCTGAAGATGCGTTGCTCGTTGTAGTTCACCAAGGCTTGTGAATACTCCACAGAAGTCTCAGCTTGCATCTTGGCGTGTTGCGCCTCGATGAGTTCCTTGTGAGCCATCTCCATTGGAGTCTTTGCCCTAAGCAAATCTTTGATGTATTTGATTGTTAAGTCTCGCCAGTTCATGCAACTGCCTTTTTAATTTGAGCCTTTGCGTCATCAAGAATCTTCTCAACTGACGCAATGAGTTCTTTGTTTGATTTTTGTGGTATTGGTTTTGGAGTCATCTTTACCCCTAGAACCCTACCCATTTCCATAGTCCGATCATCTTCAATCTTTTGGCAAAGATATTCACGCAACCACCTTGCACCACCAAGTTCTTTCCACTTTGCTTGCTGGCTTAATGTCAACTTCACACCTACGTTAATCATTTCTTCTTTCGTTCAGTTACAAGAATAATTCTTTCAATCTTGCGGTCATTACCGCATCTGTATTGCATTGCACTATTCCTAACCCACTGGTCACAAACTGGACATTTCACTATCTTTCTTCCCGCTCGTCCCGATTTACCAGATACAACGCAAACCCGATGCACACGCAAATTCCCAATATCGAGCCGAAAATCCCTGCTAAGAAGACGTAAAGCACTGTTTCCAACATGAGGCTTCTCCTTTTCTTTTGAATCAAAATACATCAAGGCCAATGCACAAAGCACCGCAACCATAATGGCATTCCAGACTTTCATTTTGTCGAGGCAATCAGTTCAAGTTCAAGGTCTTTGATTCTGTCTTTCAGAATCTCGATCTCCTGCTCAAGATTGGTGATCTTCTTTTCTAGCCGCTGGCGGCTTAAAGTCTCAGCCCTAGCCCATCCAATCAGGACAGCTTCATCAGCCACCTTGTTGATGAGTTGGATGATGTCATTGCGTGACATGAAGCCACCAGCAATGTCCTTAGATGGTGCTATACGAGTCACCAACTCTTTAAGTTCTGCTTGCATACTCATACTCTGTTCTCCTGTGGTTGATGCCATGCAACTTGCAAGGCGGTGAAGTTCATAGGCGCAATGGTGACTGTTGACAAAAACAATCCCTTAGTCTTGATCTTGCGCCCCCAATCATCTGTTGCCTTGGTGTTGATGAGCTCCTTACGCTTGACAGCGTTATAGACTTGATGAGCCTTGAACCCTGCCTCTACAAGTTCTTCCATTGTTCTGGCTTCTTGGCAGAAGTCTTGGAGTTCAGTCATGATGACCACCATGCAACCAAAAGAACAGCAAAGCCAATACCGATAGCGATAGCCGCTAAGACATCAAGAAGTTTCTCATTTGTCATACTGATACCTCACTTAGTTGCAGAACTTCAATGATTGTGTTGTCATCCAAGTAGCGTCTATGACGCTCTTCATTTTTAAAATCCCAATCGTATTTGTTAAGATAAATCTGCTTATCGGATTTTCTCCACATCCAGCCAATGTGCTTGTAAATGGTCTTACCACCAACAATTTTGAATGCAATATCAGTTGGTAACTCATCATTCTCTGACATGATGTGTAAATCAATTAGTGCCATTTGAGTCATCATCATTCTCCTCATCTTCACAAAGTTCACAGCCATCATGGGCAGGGTCACGGCAATCTGGGTGAGCCGCAAGGTTTGACTGGTAGCGGCGGCGGTAAAAGTCCTCCGCCTTCATGTAGTCAAGGTCTGATTGGTCGAGTGGCATGGGGTTGTCCTTAAAGGATGATGGTGTGTTGGTTGACTTCTGATTTCTTTGTACCTGACTTGACTTCGGTCATGGTGTCAAAGCCTCTAGTGCCACAGGTCGGGTCATCATTGAACTCCCAACCATTACAAAGGGTGACAATGATTCCATTGTCTAGATTGCGTTCATCGTCTATGTGTTGAATCCAAGGACGTGAATCTAAAAGTGTTTGCATTGCTTTGGTCATCTTCAATTCTCCTTTTGGGTTGTCGATAGGTCTAATCATACAGCGTTTGACTAGGAAGTCAACTGCCCCCTATTTAATCCCACACACTCCACTGGGTTATTAAATCACATACCACTTGACTAACCAATCCAAAGTCCTATAGAATCCCCACCCATGAACACACAAACCATGCAACTTATTGATTCCATTAGGGAAAAGGCTGAAAAGGCTGGCTTCACCATCACTGATGTGGCTAGGCAAGCTGGTCTTGACCCCTCTCAGGTTAGCCGTTACGCCACTGGAAAGACCATACCACTGGTCACCAGCATCAAACGGCTAGAAGAATCGGTAGATTCCCTCATCCAGAGCCGATTACAAGCCCTGCAAGGGGGTGATTCTTGATTCACTATCATGGGCTACCTATCACGCCTACACCAGTCGCAAACTACGCTGTACAGGCTGGCCATGCCTTTGTTTCATTTGCTCATCCAGATCAGTTATCTACCGCAATAGATGTCTGCCAATCATTTGCCATTGACAATGGTGCTTTCAGTGCATGGAAGTCTGGAAACCCTGTTGTAAATTGGCAACCTTTCTATGATTGGGCTTTGAATCTCAAGAAAGTCCCATCTTGTGATTTCGCAGTATTGCCTGATGTCATTGATGGCACAGAGCAAGACAATGATGCCTTGTTGCGTGATAGCCCCCTACCTTTGTGGTTTGGCGCACCAGTCTGGCATATGCACGAGTCTTTAGAGAGGCTTGAGCAACTGGCAAATACCTATGTTCGGGTCTGCATTGGTAGCTCTGGAGAATACTCAACCATTGGCACATATAACTGGTGGTCAAAGATTGGTCAGGCCATGAGGGTTATCTGTGATGACCAAGGCAGACCATCATGCAAATTGCATGGCCTCAGAATGCTTGACCCTGCCATCTTTACCAAACTCCCATTTTCATCTGCTGACTCAACAAACATCGGCAGAAATGTCGGCATAGACAAGCACTGGAAGACAGGGAACTACCCACCCCCAACTAAAGAAGCAAGGGCGCAAGTCATGAGGAGCAGAATCGAAGCCCACAATGCGCCAGCAGTCTGGGGATTTCATCAAGTTGAACAAGGAGTTTTATTGTGATTTACGCATTTATTTACATTGCCGCACTCGTATCCGCAAATCTGTTGGTGGCTTGGCTTGGAGTCTGGTTCAGCCTTGTCAATGCCTTTGTCCTTATTGGCTTGGACTTGTCTTTGCGTGACAAGTTACACGACCTTTGGGATGGTGACAAGTTAGCCGTGAAGATGGGTGGCTTGATTGCGACAGCCAGTGTTGTCTCTTACGCCATAAATCCAGCAACAGGAATGATTGCCTTTGCATCTTTGGCGGCATTCAGCTTGTCAATGGTTGCAGATGCTTTGGCATATCAATACCTGAAAGGCAAGGATTGGATGGTTCGGGTTAACGGCTCCAATGTAGCTGGCGCAATGGTTGATTCTGTCGTGTTCCCAACTATTGCGTTTGGCGGTCTGATGCCTGAGATTGTTGCTTTACAGTTTGCGGCTAAATTTGCTGGTGGCTATATCTGGTCACGCATCCTTGTGAGGTTTCAATGACTAAGCGCACCTTGGGTATTGACGTTGGTCTTAATGGTGCTATCGCCCTTGTGGTGGATGGTGAACTGATTGGTGTTGTAGATATGCCAACAGTCACCCTTGACCGCAATGGAAAAGCCAAGCGGCAAGTCTCTGTGCCTGAACTGGTGCAGATCGTTAAAGACTTTGACCCTACAGATGCCTTTGTAGAGAAGGTCTTTGCTATGGCGGGTCAGGGAGTCACATCTGTATTCTCTTTTGGCCGTTCTCTTGGCGTGGTCGAAGGAGTACTCACAACCATGAAGATCAAGACTACTCTCATCACCCCGCAAACATGGCAAAAGCGTATGGCTGTAACTGGTGGCAAGGACGGTTCAAGGGCAAGAGCAATGGACTTGTTCCCTGAACAGGCGCAAATGTTCAAACGTGTCAAGGACGATGGCAGAGCAGATGCCGCACTCATCGCCGCTTTTGGAGTCGCAAATGGATGACAAAGAACGTCAAGTGATGCGTGACCACATTGTTTGGCTATCAGTTCAGCTAGAGCAAGAACGCAAGCAAAACCAATCAACAGTCGTGTTCATGAAACGCCTACTAGACCCCGAAGACTTGGGTCATGCAGTATCAAATGAAACAAGGCAACTCGCCTACCAATTACTCATCAACCATCATCACATTGAGAGAGACACATGGCAACAAAGCAACTGAACCTCAGAGCATCAGCATCATCACGTTGGATAGCCTGTCCCGCCTCTGCCAAGTTGTCAGCACAAATGCCCTATGTGGAAGGTGGCGAAGCGGCGAAGATAGGTACAGCAATTCACAAACTTGCAGAACACTGCTTCAAAGGTGACCTAGACCCTACAAAGTTTGAAGGCCAAGTCTTTGAAGGCATCACCATGACTGAGGAGAACTGTGAGTTTGCCCTTGAGCATCTCAAAGCCATCTGGAAGATTGAAGATGAGTTAGGTGCTGGCAGTGTTCAGGTTGAGCAATTCATTCCCTATCAGGACACACAAGTTTGCAAGGTAGGCGGCACAACTGACGTTATCGGCATCAGCAAAGAGAAACGCAAACTCATCATTGCTGACCTGAAAACTGGTCGTGGATATGTTGATGCTGACAGTGAACAACTCAAGCTATACGCCTTGTCAGCCCTTAATAAGGACAACTTGTTTCGGGACATCTCGACCGTGGAACTGTGGATTATTCAACCCCATCATGGTGAGTTGCGTAAGCACTCTATGACGATTCAGGAATTGGTTGATTGGGAACACTATGTTCTTGCTCCCGCAATTGAGAATGCATTGAACCCTGCATTCCCACCTGTGCCTTCAGACTCTGCTTGTCAGTACTGTCCAGCTAAGACTATCTGCCCTGCACAGCAACAGATTGTTGAAGTGGTTGCATCTGCGCCACCAATATCAGTGCTGACAGAGCAACAGATTAGCGTCTTGCTGACGCAATTTGATATGGTTGAGGACTACATCAAGGCTGTGAGAGATCACGCCTTAAAACGCATGGAATCAGGTGCTGTCATTGATGGCTGGCAACTCACGCCTAAGAGAGCATTGCGTTCATGGACAAAGGATTCTGAAGTTGTCCCTGCACTCTTAGGGATGGGACTCACCATAGACCAGATCGTGAAGCAAGAACTCATCACACCCGCACAAGCGGAGAAACTGTTACCGAAAGACTTGAAGCAATCTATTGAACCGTTAACTTCCCGCATATCAAGTGGATTAACGCTTGCAAGAGACAAAGGTTTGACTCAATAATCACAACCCCAAATCCCCCACCGTGACATCTGTCACATTTTTCAACTTTAAACAAGGAACATCAAATGAACTTAAATCTCTCAGGCGGCGGCGGTAACGGTAACTACATCCGCTTCAGCCCACAAGCAAACGCATGGTCAAACCAAGATGGTGAATTCAATCTTGGCAAATTCGTGTTCGACATCGAGAACATCCAGACAGGTTGGATGCACATTGCAACTGGTGTCTTTGAATTCGTGGCTGATGACTCGTTGGGTCGTAAAGGTGCTCAACCATCACCTGAACACAAACGAGGCTTCAAGGTCACGTTCTACAACAAAGAAATCGGTGTTGCAGAGTGGAGTGCTAACGGTGCGGGGTCTAATATGGGACTTGAAGCACTGTACAAACTGGCGGCTCAAGGTTTGTCAGCCAATGCTGGTAAATTGCCTGTCGTGGAGTACAAGGGTTCACGCCCTGAGAAGGTGGGAAAGGGAAGTACACGAGTGCCGATCTTTGAAATCACAGGTTGGGTAGCACGACCAGCGGCATTGGCAGGTGGTGAGAGTGCAGAGCCTGAAGTGCAGTTCCAAGCACCAGTGTCCAAGCCAGCACCTACACCTGTCGCCAAACCCGCACCATCACCAGCAATGAGTGATGACGAGATGTTCAACTAAACACTGAACACCTCACAGCACCAGAGTTTCGGGGGAGACTCTGGTTTTTTTGTCCCCTCAATTGGAAACGCCATAAATGTCAGCACAAGAATTAGCCACTACGCTTGGAAACGCCAAGAAAGTAGGGAATGGTTACTTAGCATCTTGCCCTGTACCCTCACACGGTCAAGGCAACGGCGACAAGCATCCAAGCCTATCCATCACAGAATCAAGTGATGGGAACTACCTCTTTAAATGCCACGGTGGATGCGATCAGCACACCGTCTTTAACACGATCAAGGACATGGGACTCCTCCCTGCCCTACCCCAACAAGATAGACCCGAATACCTATCAAGCATCAAGCCGCTACCCTACATCCAGACACCAACATTCCAACAGGAGTGGCATTACACCGATGAAGATGGTGTCTCCCTGTTCGTGAAGCAAAGATTCAAGACCAATGACTCTAAAGGCAAGACTTACAAGACTCTGAGAGTTATGCCTGATAACACAAGGGTTGGCAAACTAGGAGATTGCAGGATAGTCCCCTACAAGCTACCCGATCTGCAACAGGCAACAGCCGCTGGACGAGTTGTCTACATCACTGAAGGCGAAAAGGCGGCAGATGCCTTGGGCAGTTTGGGAGTCGTAGCCACCACAAGTCATGCTGGTTCAGGCAACTGGAGTCCTGAACTCAACCAGTACTTTGCTGGCGCAAATGTGGTTGTAGTGCCTGATAACGATGTCTCAGGCTGGAGTTACGCTACCAAAGTGGTGGAGGCACTACTACCAGTTGCTAAGAGTGTCAGGGTGCTGGATTTAGACCTCAAACACCCCAAAGAGGATGCCTTTGAGTGGGTCACTAAGTATGGTGGTGACAGGGAAACACTAGCTTCAAGGGCTAGAGCCTGTACGGTCATCAAGTCGGTAGATGATGTTTGGTTGCCGCAAAGATTGAAGTTGGATGTGCCTGAAGCTGAAGCATCTCAATCTGAATCTGCCCAAAAGTCACGATTTCTGGTCGAGTCTTGGGATTCCATTAAGGATGAGCCAGTAGAGTGGCTAATAGAAGACATCATCCCAAAGAAGGCGTTTGTAGCCTTGTATGCACCACCAGCGTCCTACAAGTCATTCATTGCCCTTGATATGGCTGAAGCGATAGCTACAGGGCGTGACTGGATGGGCAAGACCGTTAAGCAGTCAGGTGTGGTGCTATACATCGCAGGTGAAGGTCATGGAGGTTTGGGCGCAAGGATTAAGGCTTGCAAGATTAAGAACGACAGCCCAGATGGTGCGCCCTTGTACGTCATTAGGGCGCAAATCAACCTGAGATCGTCACAAGAAGACTTTGACAATTTAATTAGCGCAATCAACGACTTGCTTGAGACAGTTGGTGAAAAGCTACAGATGATTGTCTTGGATACCTTGATGAGGATGTCTGGAGGTGGCTTTAACGAGAACAGTTCAGAAGATATGGGTGGCTTCATCACCCAAGCAGGGAAACTTCAGGCTTTCTACGACTGTGCCTTGCTAGTCATTCACCACAGCGGTAAGGACGTAACAAAAGGACTGCGAGGCCACTCCAGCTTGCTTGGAGCCGTGGACACTGAACTTGAGATTAACCGCCTAGATTCGGTCATTAACACTGGTGACCCATCAGTTAGAGGCTCAGGAACTATCACCGTGACGAAGCAAAAAGATGGCTCTGACTCCATAGCCTTGGGATTTGATGTCGTGGCAATTGATGTATCAACATCAGCCTTGGGCTTTGAATCAGTCACCTCACTGGCTGTTCAGGCCAACACTGAGATAGTCCAGAACACAAAGAAGAACGCTAAAAACAATGCGGGAAGCGGTGGAAATCAGCGTTTGGAGATGGATTCCTTGATGAAAGTGATTAAGGCTAAAGCATCATATCGTGAAGTAGATGGTACTACACGCTATGGAGTGACTTTGGAGGACTGGAAGGGTGAATTCTGGTCTATGAAAGGGTGTACTGAGGATGATAAGGCGGCATTTCAGAAGGCTTGGACTAGGGCAAGGGAGAGACTTGTTGACGCTAAGAAGGTTGTAATAGGGTCTGGATTTGTCTGGTTGAAGACAGATTCTGAGAGGTTTGGAGGATGACACTACTGTATGTTTATCCACTGGACAAACCGGACAAACCGGACAAATGTCCAAATTGTCTGTCCGAGTTTATGTGGACAAACCACCTCTTGTCTATGAACAAGAGGTTTGTCCACTGTCGGTTTGTCTGTTGTCTGTTTTTTTTGTAGAGGTTAAAAATGGTTCGAAAATTGTCACGTAAGGAAGTTCCGGATGTTCAAGTGCCAAAGCGCAAGGCAACAGATTTTGAGATTGCGTCAAACTCGATTTTGGTTGAGTTGGATAAGCGCAAGGTGCAACATGAGGAAAAATGGGGTGTTGATAGATTGATTACTTTAGTTGACAGTGAGTTTAGGACGAAGTTTTGGGGTCAGATGGGTAGAGTTTGGGATGCCTTGGACTTTCAAGACCTTGATCGGTTGGGTCGGACTGTCCAAGGGATGATTAAAGGGTATGACGCTTTGGAGAAGTGGGCGGTAGAGAATGAGGTTGACCCGAACCCTCCGATCAGGTTTGTGGAGTGGATGAACCAGAAGGGTATCCGCATGGCGGTTTGTCAGACAGTCAACGATGCGGTCAATCTACAGAACAAACGCAAAGACCTCACCATCTGGAGCATGGAGGAAATGGAAGTCATCCTCAATGATGAGCTGGTGCAAGCCATCGTCAAGGTCAAAGCCTTTGACCCAACAGCCAAGGTCATTAGCTTTAAGGCTGGTGAAGGGTTTGGCAAAGGTTCAGGGTTTGAGGACTTGGCTGATGACCTTCACGCCTTTGAAGGTGGCGGCGAGTATGTGCCGAAGCACAAGAAGATTGGGGAGTAAAGATGGCGAGGCCGACCAAGAGAGATACCAAGTACTTCCAGCGCAAGTTAACGCCAGAGGAGTTGGTGCTGTTACTTCAAGCTGGTGAGGGAAACATTACCGAAGGCTGGCTGGAACTTCAGCGGGTTTACGTCCATGTTTGGAGTTTGGGCTACAGGCCGTTTATGCCGCTTGAAAGCGTTGACGTAACCTACACCATGCAAGACGCTATTGATGGCGTTCCTGACCCCTTTGGTGGCGTTTAAATGGCATTGGCTTGCGGATTATCTGGATGCTTTGAGTCTTGTATCTTTTAATAATTGAAATGTCTAACAAATCAATCTGTTACTACTTAAAAGTCTTATGACTAAAAGTTTGGTTAGTACCCCGATAAAGCACCATCCGCCTCTCTCCCTCTCCGCCGCCCGCCAGCCGCCGACCCGCCGATTCGGAGTTATCCACAGGCAATCGGCGAAGTTATGCACAATCTTGCCGATTGGTTACAGATTGCGTTTCATTCGGGTATTGCGTGTAATGCTTTCAGATATTATTAGTTAACATAATGGACATTGTATAAAGCCAGATATGTCAGCAGTTTGTAAGCGTACAGAAAAACATCAATAGAATCAACGACTTGCAGATGTTATCCACAGAATCCACAAGTGCCTGTGGATAACTGGTCTGTTTTCGAGATGGGGGGGAGGGGGTCGGGTCTGGTCGTGATAATTGTGGGAGCATCCGCCCCTCACCAAAAGTAAAACCAGCAAAATCCCAACAAACCACTATCCCGATTTGAAAAAAAAGGGAAGTTGGTGACTCCCATGAGGCAGGGTATGGACGCAAATCAGCAACGACAAACTTCCAGCGGAGCCAAACCGCTTTCACCAACACGACTGGGGACTGCTTTCGGGGCACAGCGGCTCTTAGGCACTATTGCTGGCGGTTCAGGCAATCCCCACTCATGTTAGTGCTGGACGCAGGGAGCCCCGAACAGTAGCAAGCAAAGACTTGAAGGAGGTAGTTCGGTTACTTTGCGCCAGCAAGACAAATCTATCATATTGCGTGAAAAAAAGCCATAATCCCCCAACATCACGCCCACAACCCCCAAGGACAATCGTGAACATAGAACACATTGATGACATTCAGGATGAACAGCCAGAGCCGCAAAAGAAGAAGGCTGGTAGACCCAAAGGCACATTTGGCCTAAAGCGGCAGATACAGGAATACGCTAGGAATCCCGCCTTGGCCTTGCCTAAGACTGACCACCAGCGGCTTAAAGAGTTGAAGGATATGCTGATTAAGTCTAGCGGTAAGGATGTGGTGGAGAAGATGATTTCCATTGCGTTGAATGACAATCACCCTGCTCAAATGGCGGCTATAAAGATGTGCGTAGACAGGACACTGCCTGTTTCTATGTTTGAGAAGGATAAGAGCCAGAGGAGTGCGGTCAACATCACCATTTCGGGGATTGGCGCACCTACTGTCGCCACAACGACAATTGAGCCTGAAGACATAGAAGATATTGAGGCTAAGAATGGCTGATCTGAACTTTGCGCTATTGCCGTGGCAACAAGAAGTCTACGCCGACAAGACGAGGTTCAAGGTTGTGGTGGCTGGAAGGCGGTGCGGTAAGTCACGACTTGCGGTGACCACCTTACTGATTGAGGGGTTAAGCTGTCCCGCTGGCAGTGCTGTGCTTTACGTTGCGCCGACTCAGGGTCAGGCTCGTCAGATTGTCTGGGATGTGCTGTTGGATGTGGGTCGGGAGATTATTCAGAGTAGCCATGTGAACAACATGGAAGTGACTTTGATTAACGGTGCAAAGATATATGTTCGGGGTTCTGACCGTCCTGACACCTTGCGGGGTGTCAGTCTGACATACGCAGTCTTGGACGAGGTGGCAGACATTAAGCCAGAGACTTGGGAGCAGGTTATCAGAGCCAGCTTGTCCGACAAGAAGGGTCGTGCCATGTTCATTGGTACGCCAAAGGGTAGGAATTGGTTCTTTGACATCTACAACTTGGGTCAGGATGAGGTTGACCCTGACTGGAAGTCATGGCACTTCACCACCAAGGATAACCCTTTGATTGACGAGGCTGAGATTGAGAGTGCCAAGAAGACGTTATCTTCCTTTGCGTTCAAGCAGGAGTACATGGCGAGTTTTGACAACGCTGGCTCTGATGTCTTCAAGGAGGAATGGATTAAGTATGGGGAAATCCCTGATATGGGTTCTTACTTCGTGGCTGTTGACTTAGCGGGGTTTGAGGAGGTGGCTAAACAGGCCGCTAACTCTAAGAAGCGTTTAGACCAGACTGCTATATCTATAGTGAAGGTCACTGATGATGGTAAGTGGTATGTGGAGAAGATTCTTCATGGTCGGTGGGATATTCGGACAACTGCGGTTAATATCCTGATGGCTATCAGAGACTACAAGCCTATGAGCATTGGGATTGAGCGGGGGGCGTTAAAGAATGCGGTGCTTCCCTATTTGTCGGATTTAATGCGAAAATCCAACATATATGCTCATATTGTGGATTTGACGCATGGGAACAAGAAGAAGTCAGACCGTATCATTTGGGCATTGCAGGGAAGGTTTGAGCATGGCAGAATCGTGCTTAATAAGGAAGAGGACTGGACAGAGTTCCTAGATCAACTGTTGATGTTTCCATCGCAGGGGGTTCAGGATGATCTACCTGACTCTTTAAGTTATATAGATCAGTTGTCTATAACCTCTTACTTTGAGGCAGATGATGAAGACGAGTGGCAACCAGTTGACATCATTAGCGGAGTGTGACAGATGGCAGATCAGATGCAACCAACACCAAGAAGCACCATACTGGGGTTGTTTTCTGATATTGTTAATTTGCCTTTGCAATACATGAGTTCGCCTGAGAGGACTCAGCAGATGCAGGGGGCTGCTCAGTTCCTTTACGACACTGGAATCCCAAAGACGTTAGAACGGTTGTCCTATGGTGACTCGTTGTTCTCTGGATCAGGCATGACATTGCGCCCTAGAGAAGAAACGATCAATGCGGCAATGAATGTTGCGCCTTTTGCGCCAGCGGTGGGTAGAGTTATCCCTAAAGTTGTTCGTGCCACAGAGGGTTTGCCTGTCGGGATGAGTATTAAGCCAGTCAGAGCACCACAAGAAACTGCTTTGGAGTTGGCGAGACAAAGGGCGGCGCAGTCTGGTCAGTCATTAGACCCATATCAAAGATCATTGCAACAGGGTTATGAAGGTGATTGGTATCACGGAACAACTGGCGACATAACTAACTTCAGGCAAGATTTGCTTGGTGAGACTACTGGGGCAGAGAGCGCAAAGAAAGGCTTTTTCTTTGCTCGTGACCCTCAGAATCCTCCAGCATCAATGACGGTTAAGACCACAGACCCTGCTTCAATTGAATTTCTGAAAAAGCTAGGCAAAACAGATGAAGAAATTGCGGCACTAAACCAAGTTTCCATGAAGGGGTTTGGTGCGGAGACTGCATCTGGATATGCCCAAATTGGCGGCTCTAGAGAATACAAAGAGGCCATGCGTAAAGCTAAAGCGGCAGAAAAGCGTGGCAATTGGGACGAGTACGAAAAGCAAATGCAAATTGCTGAAGACTCTGAAATACAAAGAATGCAAGAAGCACAGTCTTTGGTCGCCAAGTATGGCGATGCTAGAGATCAGATGTTGGACACCATTCAAAAGACAATTTATAACAAGAATTTAACTCAAGCAGAAGCTGAAGCGTTAGACAAGAAATATATGGAGTTGATGCCTTATGGTTGGTACAACTCTTTTGACCCACAACAACTCAACCAACTCAAAAATCAATTGGTTGCTCTTGTTGGTGAAGATGCCGCCACTCCAGCATTGAAGCAGATAGATAACTTCAAGTCGATTAGGTCGGAGAGAATGATTGCTGAAAATACGCAACAGGGCGGAAATGTGATGCCTGTTGCATTGCGTTATAAAAACCCAATGGTTTACGACTTTGGCGGTGCTTCATATAGAGAGCAAACTTATTCTGACTTGGTAGATCAGGCGTTGCGTGGTGGACACGATGCCTTGATTTTGAAGAACACATTTGACCCTGCTGGCGGTCAGTCTAAGTTGATTGATGTTGGGGTTGTTTTTAGTCCTGACCAAATCAGATCACGATTTGCCGCCTTTGACCCATTCCGCAAGGATGTAGCAACGGCTACTGCAATGGGAGTTGCCGCACCTGATTTGTTAGCGCAACCAGTTGACCAGTACCAGATTCCACAAGACACAACTCCAATGTATACCGACCCCTTTGGAAATACAATCGGTTCATCTATAAGGTAACACTATGGCAACAGACAAACAAGTGAAATTAGAGCAAAACGAGTTCTACGAGCCGACAGAGGCTGACAAAGAACTAACTGGGTTTGTTGTTGACCATTGCCAACGGTGGCGTGATTACCGTGACGTTAACTTCCTCCCAGATTGGCTAGAGTACGAGCGCATCTTCCGTGGTCAATGGGCTTCTGAAGACAAGACTCGTGAATCAGAGCGTAGCCGTATCGTCACCCCCGCCACACAACAAGCCGTAGAAACCCGCCATGCTGAGATCATGGAAGCTATCTTTGGTCAAGGCGACTTCTTCGACATTGAAGACAATATCCAAGACATTGGCGGCAATCCCATTGATGTTGAGTTGATTAAGGCTCAACTGATGGAAGACTTCAAGAAAGACAAAATCAGAAAATCTATCGACCAGATCGAGTTGATGGCTGAAATCTATGGAACAGGCATTGGCGAGATTATTGTTTCCACTGAGAAAGAATACATCCCCGCCACTCAGCCCATCCCGAATCAGCAGGGTCAAGCCGCTATTGGTGTGATTGAACGTGATCGTATTGCGGTCAAGATTACACCTGTGAACCCTAAGAACTTCCTGTTTGACCCCAATGGGACATCAATTGATGACTGTATGGGTGTGGCTGTAGAGAAGTATGTCTCGATTCACAAGGTTGTGCGTGGTATTGAGCGGGGTATCTACCGCAAAGTAGACATCACGCCCACCTATGAAGACACCGATCTGGAGCCAACCCAAGAGGTAAGCCAGTATCAGGACGAAAAAGTGCTGTTGTTGACGTATTACGGCCTTGTGCCTCGTGAATACCTCAACAATATGCAAGAAAACAAGGACATTGTTGATTTGTTTCCTGAAAACTCAGCGGCTGAAGACTATACCGACATGGTTGAGGCCATTGTTGTCATTGCCAACGATGGTTTGTTGTTAAAAGCTGAAGAAAACCCATACATGATGAAGGATAGACCCATTCTGAGCTATCAGGATGACACTATTCCCAATCGTTTGTTGGGTCGTGGCACTGTGGAGAAGGCTTTCAATATGCAAAAAGCTATTGATGCCCAGACTCGTAGCCACTTAGACTCTTTGGCGCTGACTACTAGCCCCATGATTGCTATGGATGCGACTCGTATGCCTAGAGGTGCTAAGTTTGAGGTCAAGCCTGGAAAAGCCATCCTCACAAATGGCGCACCAGCAGACATCATGATGCCATTCAAGTTTGGCGCTACTGACCCAAGCAACTTGGCGACTGCCCAAGCGTTTGAGCGTATGTTGTTGCAAGCAACAGGTACGCTTGACTCACAGGGCATGGTCAGCCAAGCCACTCGTGATGGTGGTGGTTCTGGTATGTCGATGGCTGTGGCCTCGATCATCAAGAAATACAAGCGTACATTGGTGAACTTCCAAGAAGATTTCTTGATTCCATTCATCAAGAAGGCGGCTTTTAGGTTCATGCAGTTTGACCCAGAGCGTTACCCTTCTGTGGACATGAACTTCATCCCAACGGCTACTTTGGGCATCATTGCTAGAGAGTATGAGCAACAGCAATTTATTGGTTTGTTGCAGACTTTGGGTGCTAATACGCCAGTTCTGCCGATCATCTTGAAGGGCATTGTGGCTAACTCTAGTTTGACCAATCGCATGGAGATGATTAAGGCTTTGGACGAGATGATGAAGCCTAATCCTCAACAGCAAGAGATTGAGCAGATGCAAGCACAGTTGGCGATGCAAGCGGCACAAGCACAGATTGCGGTTCAGACTACTCAGGCTGAGGAGAACAAGGCCAATGCTGTAAAGTTGTCTATGGAAACTCAGTTGATGCCGCAAGAGATTCAGGCCAAGAACATGGCCTCTATCACCAAGAACTTGCCTAATGAAGATATGGCATCTTCACAGGAATTCGACAAGCGGGTTAAGATTGCTGAACTGATGTTGAAAGAGGCAGACATCAAGAACAAGTCTAAGATTGTCGAGTTGCAAATGGCTGATAAGCAGAGCAAGGTTGAGAATGACTTTTTAGACAGATTGTCTAGGGAACTCACATAATGGATATTCTTGACTTAGAGCGTAAGCTAGGTATTGAGAATATGACTGCTGATGAGCAGATGGCTTTGCTGACTGCGCTACAAAAGTCTGCTGAAGAAAAAGCCGCTAAAGCCAGAAACGAGACCATAGGCAAGAGTGCTGAATTGGTGATTCAGGGCTTAAAGCGTATAAAGACTGACCTTGAGAGTCGATTTGCAGACTTGAATTCCTCTATTCAAGATCGTGCTTCTAACTTGCGTAATGGCATTGATGGCAAGGATGGACGAGATGGAAAAGATGGAAAGTCGGGTCGAGATGGACTCAAAGGCGATAAGGGTGACGCTGGTCGAGATGGGCGTGATGGAGTGGATGGTGTTGACGGTGTGTCTGTTACCGATGCTCGCATTGATTTTGACGGTAGCCTTATTATCGTCTTGTCTACTGGTCGTGAACTCAATGTTGGTGAAGTTGTTGCTCCTGATCTTGCAGAACGCATCAAAGTCATTACTAACGGTGGCGGTACTTCTCAGTCTGTACTTGATACTCTAGCATCCCTACAAACCCAGATTAATAACCTGATTCCTAGCCAATCAGGAAATAGTGGCAAGTTCTTAACAACCAATGGCTCTACTCTGTCATGGGGTTCTGTTGGCGGTGGATTAAGTTATCAAGGAGCGTGGAATGCGTCTACAAACTCTCCTACTCTGGCTTCTGGTGTTGGAACAAGTGGCTATTATTATGTTGTTAGCACTGCTGGTTCAACAAACCTAGATGGCATCACTGACTGGAAAGCAGGGGATTGGCTAATCTATAACGGTACTGCTTGGCAAAAGATTGACCAGAGTTGGGCGATTGCTGGTGTAAACGACAACATCACTTCCATGACTGGCATCACAGGTGGTATCTCATCACCTGATTTCATCCAGTTTGACACTGCCGCAACTGTTACTGATGCGACTGGCAAGTTGTATTACAACGCTGAAGATCAATTCCAAACATTGTCATTCCAGATGAATGGTAATCAACTTCAACACATTGGTGAAGAACTGTATTACCGAGTCAAGTTGTCTTCTGCGGCAACCAAAGGCCAAGTGTTGATGTTCACTGGTACTCTTGGTTCTAGTGGCGGTTTGACTGCCGCACCAGCTACAGGGTTGCAACCAGAACAAGCACATTACATTCTTGGTGTTGCTGGTGAAACTGGTTCTACAAACGATTGGGTATTTGTTACCACTTTTGGTGAAGTCAAGGCAATTGACACAACTGGTGGCGCAGAGAATTGGGTTCAAGGTGATATTCTTTACTACAACCCATCTGTCACAGGTGGTTTGACCAAGACCAAGCCAGCAGTGCCTAACGCTATTTGCATTGTGGCGGCTGTTGTTCATGTTGGCTCATCAAATGGTGTGTTGTTTGTTCGTCCTACCTATGGTTCTGTATTAGGTGGAACAGATGGAAATGTGAACTTCACATCATTAGCATCTGGCAACACCTTGATTTACGATGCTGTGGCTGGTGTTTGGGAAAATGCTTTTCTAACTGATGGCACAGGTATCAGCATTACTGAGGGTGCTGGAACTATCACTATTACCAACTCTGCACCTGACCAAACAGTTGCATTGACTGGTGCGGGTACTACCTCTGTTACTGGTACATATCCCAACTTCACAATCACCTCAAATGATGCTTTTACAGGGACTGTGACTTCTGTCACTGGTAGTTCTCCTGTTGCGTCTTCAGGTGGCACTACTCCCGCTATTAGCTTGGCTTCTGGCTATGGTGACACTCTTAATCCATACGCATCCAAGACTGCTAACTATGTCTTAGCATCGCCTAATGGTTCTTCTGGAGTGCCTACATTCAGGGCGATTGTTGCGGCTGACATTCCTACGTTGAACCAGAACACGACAGGGACTGCCGCATCAACACCCAAGTTGCTGACCACAAACTTTACAATTGAAGAATCTGGCGGTAAATTGCTGTTTAAGTATGGAGCAACGACAATTGCTTCTATGTCTTCAACTGGAGTCATCACTTCTGCGACAAACATTGTTGCAAATGGAACACCTTAAAGGAAATAAAACATGGCAACTCAAGTAACTCTTAATTCAGGCTCAGTTGATAGTGCTGGTAGCCTTGCACTGAAGACCAATGGAACAACCACCGCTGTCACGATTGACACAAGTCAGAATGTGGGGATTGGTACTGCTTCGCCAAGTAGCAAACTTCATGTCGCTGGAACAGGCACACAAAGTATTACGGTTGAAAGGACAGACGCATCCACCGCTGGTTTATTTCAACTTATTTCTGGAAACTCTACCAATGTAATTAACGCATCCACCGCCAAACCAGTTTCTTTTGAAATCAACGGTTCAGAACGTATGCGTATCGACTCCAGCGGTAACTTGCTGGTGGGGACTACGACAACCTCTGGAGGTGCAAAGTTATATGTTGTTGGGTCTGGAGCATCAAATGTTGTTGCGAGGTTTTATAACCCAGACCTTACCGCTGGCAATCCATCGGTTTATTTTGACAAGCCCACAAATACAACAACAACTAGCCAAATATTTGTTGCATTTACTATTAATAGTCAAGCAACTGGTTCTGGACAAATTAATGCCAATGGCGCAAGTGCGGCAGCATTTGGTTCATTCTCTGATAGTCGATTGAAAGAAAACATTGTTGATCTGCCATCACAGCTTGACAGCATCATGGCGTTACGCCCTGTTGAGTTTGATTACATTGAATCAGAGGGTGGCGGTCATCAGATTGGTTTTATTGCTCAAGAAGTTCAAACTGTTTATCCAGATTTGATTGGCGAACGTGCTGATGGTATGTTGACGTTGACGGACTTAAACAAGAACGATGCTCGCCTCATCAAAGCCATTCAAGAGATGAAAGCAATCATCGATACCCAAGCCAGCACCATCACCACCCTGACTGACCGAATCACAGCACTGGAGCAAGCATGACAACAACTTGGAACATTTCACAGCTTGACCGTCAAACTTCTGATGGATTTGTAACCACTGCCCACTGGCAAGCCACAGCAGTTGATGGTGACTACTCAGCATCTACTTATGCCACCTGCTCATGGTCTGATGGCACTCCTACTGTTGCCTATGACCAGTTGACACAAGAAACCGTATTGGGTTGGATTTGGGCAAATGGTGTGGACAAGGATGCTGTTGAGGCTTCTTTAGCGGCGCAGATTGAAGCCAAGAAGAATCCAACTACTGCCACTGGAGTGCCTTGGTGACACCAGAACTTCAACGCTATTACGAGTCCCGCTTTGACATGATGAGCATGGAAGGCTGGAAGGACTTGACTATTGACATTGACAATATGATAGAGTCCTTGAATAATATAAGCGTGATTCCTGATGAAAAGACCTTGATGTTCAGAAAAGGTGAACTTTCCATCTTGACTTGGCTGAAAACCTTGAAAGAGGTCAGCGAACGAGCCTACGAGGAATTGAATGAAAAGAATGTATGAATTTGTCTGTGAAAATGGACACAAAATTGAGCGGTATTGCAATTATGAGTTGCAATCTGTTCAGTGTGAGTGCGGTGGTTCAGCCAGTCGCATCATGAGCGCACCTAGCGTTAAATTGGAAGGGTGGTCAGGTCATTTCCCAACTGCACATATGCAGTTTGACCATAAACACCGTGAAAAGTTAGCGGCAGAGCGCAAAGCCACAACATAAGCATTTATGCCGTTGTGATCTCCTAGAACCCAAAAGTGGCAGGAAAAAGGAAAAAACAATGTTGATAGATAACCCAGACGAGTTGCAAAGTGAATTAGAAGTCGTTGAAAAGCAGAAACTTCATTCCACAGTTGAGCAAGTTAGTGATGACATTCCCGACAAGTATCGGGGTAAAGAACTGTCAGACATTATCAAAATGCACCAAGAGGCTGAAAAGCTGATTGGCAAGCAAGCTCAAGAAGTGGGGGAAGTACGCAAATTAGCGGATGAACTCATTAAGCAGAACCTTGCGGGAAAGTCTCAACCTGTTAAAGAGGACGAGCCAGAAGTAGATTTTTTTGAGAATCCACAGGCGGCTGTTCGTAAGACTGTTGACAACCATCCTGATGTCCTTGCGGGTCGCCAAGCGGCTCTTGAGTTCAAAAAGATGCAGATTCAGCAAAAGCTAGCGGCTGAACACCCTGATTTTGGTCAGATTGTTCAGGATACAGACTTTGTGAATTGGGTGAAATCTTCACCTGTTCGCCTTGGTTTGTACGCTAAAGCTGATGGTGAATATGACTATGACAGTGCTAACGAACTGCTCAGTACCTACAAGCAGTTGAAGGGTGTTAAGGCTAAACAGACTAGTGATGCAGGGGAAGCCCAACGCAAGACTAATCTGAAGGCCGCATCTGTAGATGTTGGTGGTACTGGTGAATCTGGAAAACGAGTTTACCGAAGGGCTGACCTTATTCGGCTGAAGATGCAAGACCCGAACCGATACGATGCTTTGAGTGATGAAATCATGCAAGCATATGCTGAGGGCAGGGTCAAATAACTTAACTTTTGATTTTATTGGAGAGACAACATGGCAACATCATTTTCCCCTAGTAACTCAGTTACTACCACCACTGGCGCAACGTTCATCCCAGAAATTTGGTCAGATGAAATCGTAGCGGCTTACAAGAAAAACTTGGTTCTTGCTAACCTTGTTATGAAGATGAACTTCAAGGGCAAGAAAGGTGACACCGTTCACATTCCTGCACCTACTCGTGGTTCTGCTTCTGCTAAAGCCGCTGAGACAGCAGTCACTTTGATTGCCGCTACTGAGTCTGAAGTCACTGTGTCTATCAACAAGCACTATGAATATAGCCGCTTGATCGAAGACATCGTCGAAGCCCAAGCACTGAACTCTATGCGTCAGTTCTACACTTCTGACGCTGGTTACGCCCTGTCTCGTCAAGTTGATACCGACTTGATTCAGTTGGGTCGTTTGGCTAACGGTGGTTCTTCTGGCGCACGTTACGGTTCTGCCTTCATCGGCGGTGACGGTACAACTACCTTTGACTACACAGCTAACACCAACACTGGTAACGCTTCTGCTCTGACTGATGCCGCTATTCGCCGCACTATTCAGCGTTTGGATGACAACGATACTCCTATGGACAATCGTTTCTTTATCATCCCTCCATCAAGCCGCAACACCCTGATGGGCTTGGCTCGTTACACCGAACAAGCATTTGTCGGTAATGGCGATGCTATCCGTAACGGTGAAATCGGTAACTTGTATGGTATCCCTGTGTTCACTTCCAGCAATGCTGACTCTGCATCTGCAACCTCCACTTTCCCCGCAAGTGGTTCTGCTATTGCTCGTGTCTGCTTGATGGGTCACAAGGACTCTATGGTTCTGGTTGAGCAAGTTGGTGTCCGTTCACAAGTTCAGTACAAACAAGAGTATTTGGCTACTCTGTTTACTTCTGACACTTTGTACGGTGTTGCCGCTTTGCGTGATGCCGCCTCTGTGGGAGCAGCTAAGTCTTCTTCTATGTTCGCTTTGGTTGTTCCTAGCTAATTGCAGTTGCGCCCCCTGCCCTAGTGGTGGGGGGACTTTTTTAACTTAATTAGGAGAAATCAAAATGGCAAGCGCAACAGCAGTAGTTTCCCGCCGTGGAAACGATCAATTTCGTGGCCTCTTTTCGGACACTTGGGATGTTTCTTGTACTCTAGATAGCGGCTCAGTTGCTACTACAGCTACAGCTACAGACACAGTAACCGTTGCAGGAGTTGCTTTGGGTGACATGGTTATTGGTATGGCAATTGGTGTTAGTGAAGCTGGTTTGGTTCGCCGAGCCTATGTTTCAGCCGCAGACACTGTGACTATCGTTACCTACAACCCAACAGCAGGTTCTGTTGATTTGGCTTCAACTACATTGCAACTTATCATTGGTCGTCCTGTAGTTTAATGATTGGGGGGCTAGTCCCCCCTTTCTCATTTAAGGGGTTTTATGGCTACTTTTCGTTGTCTCCAGTCAGGTAATACCGTGACTTTCACCTTGCAACATGACATTGATTCCATGAAGGGTCATCAGGGTTATGTGAGGGTAGATGAGCCAGAAGTAACCATAGAGTCTCATGATTCTGTGCGTACAGATACCGCCTTTCGTGCGCCTGTCATCCCCACAATTAAACGTATGGGTAGACCCCGAAAGGTTGTAAATGTCTGACATTGACGCTAGAGATTTTGGCAAACTAGAAGCTCAAGTTGAGGCTCTCCAGAAGGAGATGCACCAGTTGAGTGCTGATGTTAAATCCCTGTTGGAACTTGCCAACAAGGGTAAAGGTGGTTTTTGGATGGGTATGACTATCGCTTCCTTCATGGGCGGTATCGTTACCTTTATTGTTGATCGTATCTGGAAATAAGGAGAACGCTATGCCTATGGTCGGAAAAAAGAAGTTTCCCTACTCTGAAAAAGGCGAGAAAGAAGCCAAAGAGTATGGCAAGAAAAAGGGTGTCCCTGTGACTGTCATGATTGCTGTTGGCAAGCCAAAGATGGGTATGCCCATGCGTGGTGGTCGTAC
>JACCDP010252052.1_pt1 | contig 24032 bp, 20 predicted proteins | sample 7445841 | NCBI WGS metagenome assembly JACCDP01 (sample SAMN15323441, study PRJNA562643) | freshwater metagenome | isolation source: river surface water | place: USA:Blue River Watershed | collected 2017-08-17
ATACAGAAAGTATTGTCGGGTTTTGGTACACCTGCAAAATCAGATGTAAGCGCTGATGTACTATTCATGCCTCGAAACAACATAGTCCCTTTCGGAATGATGATTGTTTCGTATTGGGAACTTGGTGGATCCATTTACTATTACCGGTGTTTTTCAATTGGGCGCCGATACGTCCTGCGTCCCGAAAGCGTTCTACCAAGCGTTCTACGGCGCGCCGCACCAACTAATTTACTCTGAAGTTTATATATGTCTGCATTGATATTAAATGCGGGCTGTTTATTTTCCGGTAATGCAACTGTCTTCGTGTCGGGGTTTACCGTAACTTCATACGCAGATACTTCATCATTTATAGGGCTTGAGGTAATCCAATCGTTCTCATTCTTTAGGTTTTTACTTGCAAATTCATTGCCTTTTGGCGTTAACCAAAATATATAATTTTTACCCTTCTTCTTATATAGATACACTGGATGAATACCATATAATTTATAACCCTTTTCAACGCTATCTACGGTAGCTTCAAATTTTTTACTCACTTCTTGTGTTAAAAGTACCATCATATATCCTTCATTGCTTGTAACAATCATATTGGCCGTCGGAGGCAGGTTATATTTTAGTTCATCATCCACTATAGTTTCTTTCTTTCCAAACTTGTCGTGTAATAGTTTATTTATCTCAACTGCAGGTTGTCTGTTTTCCGGTAGTGTAATTTCGTTTGTTACAGTATTAAATCCTACTTCATATGCCGATATGCCTTCATTTGCAGGTAAACCTTTGAGTTCCTTATTTTCTTCTATAGTTTTATCATTTTTAAACAGCGTTTCTATTTCGGGCGTAAACCAAAATACGTAGTGTTTACCTTTTATAGTAAATACTCGATTCGAATCGCTCATAACAAATGGTTTATCGCTCACAGTTGCTAAAAATGATGTTGCCTCGGGAGACATGTCCATGCCTATAAGGTTTCCTATTTTGTATACCGTAGTTAGCGAACCTGGAATTGTACCATACTGTATTTGATTGGCAGCTATGGTCTCTTTCACTTTATCATGCACCTTCTTGACTTTTTCTAGATAATGTTGCATCAATCCATTTATCTCACGAGCAGGTTGTCTGTTTGTGGAAAGATGAATGCGCCCGTTACTAACTTGAGGTTTTTCAATTTCATATGCAGATATGTAATTATTGATGGGGTGGTCTGTATACGTTTCACCATCATTTGGCGACGTAACCGAGGCACTTTCAGGTGTTACCCAGAATATATATGCTTTATTCTTTATTAAATAGACATCCCCGCCATTATTTTCGGGTTGAAAAAACCCATGATACCGAATTGGCTCGTCGACAAAGTCACTTAAATATTTTTTAGCACCCGACGTCAAATCTATCTCAATATCTGGACCAGATTTTGTATATTTTGTCAATTCAGCCGGAACAGTATCTGCCAGTCCATATTCGCTCTTGATTTGTTTATATAACTTACCCTTTGTAAGTGTGCTGGGTATGAATGTTAAATCCGGAGTTATTAAATCTGACACATTATCCGAAAGCTCTTCAATCTGGAAAAATCCATTGGTTTTGTTCATCTTCAGTAAAAAAGGACCTTCATTGCTCAACAATTTATCCATGAATTTCATTAGCTCAACCCTATCATTTCGCATTCCATGGATGTAATGGTAGTTAAAGTTTGGTTTATTTTCAGTATACCAGGATTCAAAATCTGACACAACGTCTGTTCTATCGCTCTTGTCTGCACGAGGATGTAAAATAAGTTCAGGAACACCTACCGTTTTGCGCACATCTTTGTACGTTGTGAAATACTTGTCCAATAATTCGTTAAACTGTAATTTCTTCGCTTTTAATGTTTTTGCATCCATGTTTGCAATGGCAATCATACCGGCCACATCTTCCTTCACAACACTGTAATCAATGCACGGGTCAAAATCAAACCCCGTTAGGTCACAACCAATATCAAACATTGAACAGGATGCGATTCCTCCAAGTCGTTTCATACGATCCTGGCGACTGAATTTAGATGGTAGGATTAAATTTACCAATTTCAAATCACGAGTGGTTGCATACATAAAAATATGTGCGTATGGTTTGACGGAATCTGCTACAAACGGAAATGGATAGAAAAATACGTTGTGGTATTTTCCAAGACAGAATGTATTACCAGGTTTTGGTACACCTGCAAAATCAGATGTAAGCGCTGATGTACTATTCATGCCTCGAAACAACATAGTCCCTTTCGGAATGATGATTGTTTCGTATTGCGGATCTTCGTCATGTCTAGATAATTTAGATGTAAGAAACTCACGTATATTCTCTAAAACCACATCGGACGAAACGGGAACATCTAAAATATCTGTAACAAATTCTGGACCACCTATATATTTATGTGTCATGCTTACAATTACAGCATTTGGAGCGGGACTAAATAAGATACTTTGCTCAAATCCAATTCCGGTGTTTGTTATCCGAAACGCTGTGTCTGTAGTTTCCACAGGTTCCCATTTATCGCCGATTGCAAGTTCAATCATTTCACGAAATATCTGATGATCTTTAAATACATTTGGGTCTTTGCCTACTAATTTGTTGTATACATCATCTATTTTAATATTAACGCGCGTTGTAGCGTTTAGTTTATTCGTTATAAATGAGTTGACGATCTGTAGGATATCTTCGGTGGGCGTGGGCGATGCATTCTTTTCAATATATTCTGTAGAAATACTGCCATACAAGACAGTACTGTATTTGGGCGTAAATCCTATCGTTTGATGAAACGCTTCGTTCCCTCGAAATAACAATCGAATATCTGTAGATGTCTTGTCTGCAATCGTCCACCCCGGACCCAACACATTAATTAGTTCAATGAGTTGTGAGGGTTGCTTAAATTCAACAACATCATTCTCAGAGTTTAGAAAGTTACCATATATGTCATAAATTTTGAATTTGATAAAATCGGGGTTATCCCTACTAAATTTCATTGGACCCGCGGCCATTTATATATACGTTATCCCTGTTTTTTCACATGAACCCACGGGCCGCTGTTCTTCTTTCGGACATTCTCAGGATTGAATTCATCTTGTGCTAACATGGAGCTCGTAAACGGTTTATTGTCCACCCAGAGCGAATCGTCGCACAGTTTATACGGCGGATGTGCGCTGGCCTTGTACCAAAACACTTGGTCTTCTAATTTATTGGACTGGACGCCATTCGCAATGACCAGACACTCGTAATTTTCCGTACAGCTGTCCATGAACTGACAAAACATCTCAAATGTGGGAAACATACCTGCAAAGTTCTCATAAATGCGTCGACGATTTCCAATACCGTTCTCACGTAGAATGAAGACGAAATCAATATTGGTGCGCAAGTTAGGTGTAATACCCAGCGGGTATTGCATGGTAATGAGCGTCACCATGTCAATGTGGCGACCGTTCATGAACACGTACCGGGTCGACTCCTCTCGAATCCATGAGGCGTCATACAAACAATCATCTAAAATCAAAAAGGCGCGCGGGTCGATGCTTGAATGTCCGGCCGCCCGTTTCTCGTGTTCACGTTTCTGTTTCACGGCCAGCTGACGCTTAATAGAGTTCATGACAATTTCCGGCTTGTACTTGTCATGAATCAGCTTTGAGGGCACAATATCTTGAAAGAACGGATTGGCGACTTCCGTCCCTGAAATGACCGTTCCGATAGGGAAACATGCTTGCGTGTGTGCTAAAATATCCTTGACCAAGAACGATTTTCCAGTATCCTTCTTTCCAATTAGAACAATCATTGGAGATTTATGTGAATCAATCTCACATCGTTCACGGATCATGTCCATGTTGAATTTTTTTATGTTGAAGTGCATCCCCATATTACTAAGTATGCGTGAAGAATTTGGTTTTGGTTTGTACACGAGGTATAAGAATGGGGAAGCGCAACAAACAAACGGGGGGAGAATTGAAAAGTACCCCGTTGCCGCTCCAAGTGGTCAAGTATCGGGATATTTCGGAGATGGCGTGCAAGCATTGGGGCATCTCGCATGCCCAGCCATTTTTTCCATCGATCGAGACGATGTTCAAGACCGATCACGTGGACGCTCCGCGCGAACACGGAATTAAGTTGGAAGATCCTATTCAGACCATCACGTCCAAGACCTCCATTGTCACCACATCCGGTGCGACCCGCGACGTCCATCTGAAGCAGACCATGATTATCAGTCCATTCAAATGGATGCGTGGCGATTACGGAGGCGCGCTGGGATTACCCACCACACAAGGCGATGCAAAAGAATGGTTCGAGAAGCTCCAATCTCCGCACAATGCTGCTTACGTGGGAAGTTTGTTTTCGGCAGTTCTGTCCCAAAGTAAATGCATACATTTTCCCACCGTCTATGGTGTCTACTCCGGAATGGCCGCGGAACATACCATTGACATTTCAGATGATTACGCCGATTTGGCAGACCGGTCATGGTTTACTCAAAATATCGGAAAGACGTTTGACTTGAAATTGGCCGATCACATTCAACCAACAACCTCGTTTCGACACACACGTACTGCCAGAACATCGGTTCACATCAGCGATGAACCGGCGACGTTAGAAGGAGTGATGGATTTAGAAGGTGGCGGAGGTGCAGACGATGCGCAAATGGCTGCCATGGACGCTGTGATGAACGATGCAGACGATGGAGACGATGCAATGAGCGACTCGACATCTGTGTCGACGTCCTATGTATTTGGTGTGAAATCGTGTGCATGCTCAATGGATGACTATGCAGATAGCGATTTGGACGAAGAAGAAGGAGAGCCGTTTGCATGGGCTACGCTACGAAATGTCCCCGTACAAATCACGGTTATGGAAAAGTGCGAGGGAACGCTCTATGACCTCATGTGTCTTCATAATGACACGATGAAACATATTGCGTGGATCACACAAGTCATGTTTGCTCTGGCGTATGCGCAGCGCACAATTGGCTTCACACACAACGACCTTCACGCAAACAATGTGATGTTTGTGAAAACACACAAGGAAGAATTATGGTACAAGTTGGATGGGAAAGCGTTTCGTGTACCAACGTATGGCTACCTCATCAAGATTATTGATTTTGAGCGAGGCATTGGCTCGGTGCGTATTGCGGGCATGAAACATCCCAAGACGTTTGTCAGTGATCATTTTTCGTTGAATGAAGAGGCAGGTGGGCAGTATAACATCGAACCCTTCTACACTCAAAAACACGAAGCTATTAAGCCGAACCCATCGTTTGATTTAGTTCGGCTCGCTACGTCTCTGTTTTGGGATTTCTTTCCGGAAGGTCCGGAGCATGATGCGTATAAGACCAACCCAATGTTTAACACCTTCATACGCTGGATGACGCAAGAGGATGGAACGTCGGTGATGTTTGGAAAGGAACTCCCGAGCCATGACCGCTATCACGGGTTCACACTGTACAAGGCAATTGCGCGGTACTGCAAAGACACCGCCGTTCCGCGAAAGGAACTAAATGCCCTCATTCCATTGTTTGGTGTTCTCAACGGCGTTCAGCCACTCGAGTTTGATTTAGTGATTTAATGCGTCACAATAACGAATAACTAACGGAGTATACACAATAAATGAGCGACGCCGAGTTTGCAAAGACGCATTTGCGCGACCATCTCATGTCTATCATCGTTCCCTCGATTTCCAAGGGATTTTGGAGCATTTACGATACATCCAAAGAGTTTTGCGACCGCAATGGACAGCCCGACCAGATTTTACGAACGTTCCAGAATATGTTGACCAAAATTCCCGATTGGTCCGAGACAACCTTGACGACGGAAGTGGATCGTATTGTGACGACGAGCAAGTGTACGTATCTGGATGATTTACTCATGGGCGTGTTCATCGCGTACATGAAATCGTTTGCGTCTCTACATTACCATGGAAGTTCCACACACATCAATGTTGATTTTGAACGCCCGAGTATCAACAAATTCATTCACGAACTGTACATTCAATCGGCACGCAAGTTGTGGCAAGTCGCTTATCTCTTTAAAACCGTGGGCGCAAGTCCTGAACAGCAGGCACGGAATCGCCAAGAAATCATGTCTGTACTGAATGAAGCGTTTGAAACGGTCATTCGTTCGTTCTTACCTTGGAAAAGTATCGTGAAACAGTTTTCTGAGGCAGAAGCTGCGGCTCCTCCCCCGCATGTACCCGAACCACGCAAGGTTGTGTTTGAAGATGAAGAGGATGAGGACGACGAGGAGGAGGACGAGGATGCTCCCAAACCTCTCAACATCTCGGAGGAAGATGCGACGATTGATATCGATACGTTTAGTGATGCAGAAGAGGAGAAAGAAGTGGATCCATTGGCGGAAATTGAGACCAAGGCAACAGATACGCTCGTTCTAAACTTGTAAGTTTTCACGGAACGACATCACAAATGATGCTCGTATTGGTTGGCGTATCTGTGGCGCTTGTATCGTTCATCGTGTACGCTCTTGAACGTCGTTCCAAGGAAGAACCGATTGTGTGGGAACATGCGCTTAAACTTGCACTGTTCGGAGGCATTGTGTCCACGGGCGTTGTGTTTGCCTCTACGACCGAGGGTGTGAAGGAGACCATTGCATCTGTGGAAATCCCGAACGTTCAGGACATGTTTGTAGGCACACCGGCCTTCTAGCCCTGAAAAATGGATTTAGGACTTTCACGACGGATGAAGGACAGACACCCAAGACACAGAACAACACACACACAAAATGGTCCAGTGCTGCGCGCTCATTACCTCTCGTGGCGAGACCCGTGGTCACCGCTGCAAGCATACGGCGGATTACGATGATGTGCGTTGCAAGAAGCACATGGTGCGGTATCTTACTGCGTCGCGTACGTTCATTTGGACGGAGGAGCTCGCGGCGTACGCTGCGGCAGCAAAGCTGAAGGAGCGCGGACTGCTCAAGGAGTGGAAGGCGTTTGCGGAGGAGCGTGCGAAGGACGCTCTCAATACGGAGGGCAAGACCTACGAGGAGCTGCGTGCGACGTCGTTCCCGTTCGGTCCGATGCCGGAGAAGTTCCAGATGATGAACGAGTAAAACTCCAAAAAACGAAAAAACCACATACGAAAAAGAAAAACACCTTTTTCACTGAACGTTCGGGAATGCCTACCTTGAAAAATGGATTTAGGACTTTCACGATGGATGAAGGACAGACCCACAAGACACCAACACAACCCAACAACACACGCACAAAATGGCCTCTACCCAGAAGATCATTGAGCAGACGGTGTATGCGCTGGCGGAGCGCTACAAGTTTGATGCGGAGGAGGCGCTTGCCTTTGTTGTCGCTGAGAAGCGCAAGGCATCTCCCGCACTGGCGCGTGCAATCAAGGCCGTCGAGACGACGAAGACCAAGATTGCTGAGCTGGAGCAGAAGATTGCCGACAAGAAGGTGAAGAACGTCGAGAAGTCCGAGGAGACACTGGCGGCTCTGCGTACCAAGCTTACCGAGCAGGAGCAGCGTGTGAATACGTTTGACGTTGCGCCTGCTCCCAAGGAGACGGAGGCCGAGAAGCCCAAGAAGACGCGTACCAAGAAGAATAAGGAGGATCCTGTCACGGAGACCGAGACGGAGGCGGAGGAGAAGCCCAAGAAGAAGCGTGCATCCAAGAAGAAGGCGGCTGAGACGGATACGGAGACGGAGGCCGAGAAGCCCAAGAAGACGCGTGTGTCTAAGAAGAAGACCGAGGAGACGGAGACCGAGACGGATGGCGATGCTCCGGCTGCGCGTTACGGCAAGCGTCTCGCAGCGTCTGCCAAGAAGGAGCTGCTTTCGGCGTTTGAGGAGGCGGAGGTGGCGTGGAAGGATGCATATGTGAACGACTACAAGGCGTTCGCGAATGCAATGGTGGACGAGGCGTGGAATGCTAAGGCGCCTCTGGATCACATGAAGGATTTCGCCCACACCAAGAAGACGGTGGTGCCCGAGACGGTGCCCGAGGATGCCGAGGTCGTCACACTCAAGTACAACCAGCTGCTCAAGACCAAGGTGGTGGAGAACTACGGTGCAGGCGTCTACTGGGACGCCGACAAGAAGCGTTTCGTCAAGGGTCCCGATGCGGTCGAGGATGAGGATGCGACCGAGGTGACCTTCAACGGAAGCGTCTACATGGTCGGTGAGACGTCTAAGCGTGTCTACATGGTCTCTGATGAGGCGGATGTGTTTGTGGGCTTCGTGGGCGTGGGTAAGTTTGCGGGTATGAGTGTCTAAACCGAAATCGAATTAGCCGGAACCGAAATCAAACTAAAAAAGGAAAACTTTTTCCTTTAGAACATGCCCATCGGACGAATGAAATCAACTCCTCCGATTGCGCGTGCAACAATGACAATCGCGGGAATGAGCCAGTAAGATGCATATGGGAACAAAATGTTCACTATAATCCACAAATACGAATTTCCAAAGTATTTACCCAGTTCCCACGCAAATGCAAAGCCCATGACTTGTAAAAACCAAGTCAACGCTCCTGCAAAGTTCAGCCACAGTGCAGCGTAGAATGTAGATAAGTGTTGCGACGGTGTTTTTTTCGTAGGTTGCGGTACGGATACAGCGAAGGTGTCTCCATCACGGACACGTTCGCTTTGTTCTTGACTATTTACGGCATATCGAACAACCATTACTTTCTTCTGTCCCGGCGACGGGTCGGCGATGCCGATATTGTTTGGACTGACGACCATTGAAATCGAGGTGCGGTCGCTACTGATTTTCTTCTTCACCAAATCGGTAACATCTATTAAATCTTTTTCGCTGCCGTCTGCTCCATATCGCGCATCTAAAATTTCAAACGACATCCCTTCTTATTATGAAGAGAACACGACATTTCCTATGCCGCCCATGATGCGCAGGAAGTTGTATGATTCCACATATGCGCGGACATTAAAGGTGTACTGAAACGTTGGTGCGTTTGCGTCTTTACGGATGATGGTCACAACGTCTTCCGGCCCATAAATCAAAATACCTTTTTCATCACGAATAGTCGGGTCTGGAATGATCACGGGATTGAGTGAGTTGACGGTGGATTTCAGAACGCATACGGCAGTTTGGGCGGTTCCGTTTGCGACGCCCTCCGAATACGGCGGAAGTACCCACGTGTTGCGTAACAGCGTCTTATTGAACATGGAGCCATTCAAATGTCCAGAGGGTTGAATGGGGTTGTTGTCGAGAGCAAACGAGTACTCGTATATGCCCGGAATGGGATTACCAGTTTGGTGACGATACAACTCAATCCCCGAGAAAAACAGAGTTTGTTTAGGCGAAAAGCGTTCTTGGCCATCTAAAATCAGTGTTGATTCTAGAAGCGTGTCACGTTGCGATACGTTGGCGGGTTGTGCGCTTCCAGACACGTACCATCCCAACGAAGCACTATTGAATGGTGATTTGTACGGGTCGACCCAGTTAGTGTAATTGTCCCAGTCATTCTGTAGCACACGGTCACTACGCTGCGCCACCCATAAAATACGCCGCACCAGATTTTTCATCGTCAACTCCAAGTCATTCGAGGGACCGTACTGTCCTTCGGCTTGGACGGAATCAATCTGGGAAATCATGAATGTGTGTTCTGACCGCGCAATGTACGCCAACTCTGTGTCGCCTACAAAAATGTAATTGGCTTCAATGAACGGATTGAATTTCCAAGAACGCGCATCTGGCGTGACGTTTATGGTTGGATTGGAGTATGTAGGGGGCGACAAGAAATGCGAAAGAGCAAAATTGCTGTCGGATGTATCGGGTGCAATGCGTACTCCGAAATTCGCATTCAGAGCATTATTCGACAACGTCGTGCGCGGATCGCGAACCGTAAACAGTTCAAATGCATTGCGCAGTTCAACGACAATTTCAACTTCGGATTGTTGAAGGGCAACTAACGGAAGCGCTTGCCCCACCGTCTCGCAAAACCAGAAATGGAGAGGAATGAGCAGCGTGCGACCGTAAATACTGGGTTCGGCATACGTGCTCGTTGTGGAAATGGAGTGCGGGTACTGGTTCAACCGTCCTTGTGCATTGGCAGGGTCGTACAGGTCGGGAACATTTCCAATCATACGGTCCAGAATGTCACGCTTATTGGGGTCAAACGTCAGATTGGCGTATACTTTCATCCATTCCCCTGTATGACGCACAATTTCTTGACCGTTGATGAGAACCGATACGTGTCGGATCATGTTGTACCCTAAATTGCGCACCCAATTGAATTCATACCCTATCGCATTCGACGACGTGTTAATGGGTGCATTGGCGGGCATGCTGGCGACAGGCACAACCGGCGAATAAATATCCGGTAAATCAATGCTCAAATAACAATCATTCAACAACTGCGCATACCGTTCTACCTTGGTACGTAACCGCAACGAGCCCGAGGTGGGATAGGTAAGTAAACTGGTCTTGAAATACAGACGGAAATGTTCCATTGCGAATTCAGTATGCCGCTTGTACACGCTTCGAAAATGGGTAAAGGATGGATTTCCAGTGACAAGCTGGTCTTGAGCACCTTTGCCCACAAGTTGTAATAAACCTCCCGGCATCTCTTATTGTATTACACTGAATTAGGATTTAAGTTGTTAAAGGTGGCCAACTAGAAGATTGATTTCTAATATAACCATCCAGTGGTGCTGACGGATTTCGTGTAATTAAAAGTGCTCGATTGGAAGTCGTTCCGTAATAATTTACATCATTCCTAGGATCTGCACATCCAAGGAGGGTAGAGCCATTTGGAGAACGTCCGAAAAATATACCTGCAGCACTTCCTTCAACAATATCATTTCCGCTTCTCAGTTCAATTAAAAACTTTCCATCTGAAAATTTACAATCTATCTGGGGAAAAAAGCCCACGTGTAACACATAAAAATTAGCAGATACATTAAATGAATTTTGAATCAAAGATGTCAACGTTGGTATATCATAAATACCTGGAGGAATTTGAAAGACCCCTACATACCATCCGATTCTGTCAGCAAAATTATCGTTGTTCAAATCATCTGCGAGGGCTTGGTTAATTGTATTATTGGAAACGCTGTAATCAACACTTCGCCCTCGAAACGTTGGGAATGGAAAATAACACAAAAAATAAGTAAAATTCGTTGCAAGCGGAATTAAGAGATTTGCTTTATAGAGATACCAATTCAATATCATTGAGCGGGTTCCCGTATAGTTTAAGGCGATGCTATAGCGAGCATTATATGTCGTACCATCAATGTCGTTGATTTTATTATTTGGAACAACTGCAGCGCCGTCACTTCTAGGTTGGTCACCTACAACTTGTAATCCAACAGAATATGTCGTTACATCGTTTTTGTTCGGAATAAGTTGAATAACGTTTCCAGCATACGCTCCCGTTGGTCCTGTTGAATATTGGAAGTTTGGAGTGGGTAATATTGCAAATTCATGATTTGTAAATACCGGTGACCGAGAAACTGGCCCCGTTGCAACACTTAAATCTGCTGCACTCAGACGGTAATATCCTGCGTAATTCAGAATGTTTTTATCCAAATTTGAGAATGCATACAAGATCTGTGTTCCTGCTGCGCCGTAAAACTTTGTTCCTTGCGCTTGAATGATATAGTTTGCAGCGACTGGACCTGTTGGCCCCGTTGGACCTGTAGGACCCGTTGGACCAGATGCACCCATTTGACCTATCAATCCTACAGCCCCTGTCGGACCAAGTGCTCCTGATGGCCCAAGTACACCCGTTGCTCCAGTATTTCCGACGGGACCGGTTGGACCGCGCGGTCCAGTAGGTCCAGAAGGCCCAAAATCGCCCACTACAGTTGTACCGAGCACTCCAAATGGATTTATTCCTCCAATTCCCGATATTCCAATCGTTCCTGTATTTCCACGCGCTCCAGTCGGGCCAAGTGGACCCGAAGGACCTGTTGGACCTGTATTACCTTGTGGACCTTGAATTCCGCTGGGACCTTGGCATGTCAAAATGGTTCCTTGGGATGTCCACTGACTTGCGGACAGCATCTTGTTGAATTACAATACAATGTTCTCCTTAAAAATCATATAAAAGTATTTATCTTCACTTGGGGCTCTGAATGTTAGAACAATATTTGTCCCGACAGCATATGCATCGATTCCAAGATTTCCGGGATTTGTAGATGCTAATTCTGTATCTGTGAAAAACACAGTACCGTTTGTCGTTGGATATATCACAAAAATAGAACTAATATAAGAAGTCGCTTCACTAACTCCTCCCGATCCAGTATTTGCGACAAAAATACGGTAATGGCCTTTCAATGTCGCGTTATTTGTTACGACGTTTGTAAATGTATAGAGTTCATTTGTAGAGTTTGACCCAACGGTTTGAATAGTTCCAGATGTGATTAACCTGTCAAATGCCGGCGTGCCTGTACCTGTTGGACCTTGTACACCCGTCGAGCCAATTGGACCCGTGGGTCCCGTTGGACCCGTATTTCCTCTTGGTCCCGTAGGTCCACGTGGTCCCGTAGGTCCTGATGGTCCTGTACCTCCAATTTCTCCAGATGGACCAACCACGCCAGATGGACCGGTTGTTCCAAGAAATCCTTTCGGTCCAGACGGTCCCGTCGGACCCGTACCGCCCATATTTGAGGTTGCTCCGGTTGGACCTGTTGGTCCTGTATTTCCAAGTAATCCTGTTGGACCCGACGGTCCCAATGGACCTGTAGGTCCTGAAAATCCGCGCACACCGATATTTCCCGTTAATCCGTCTGCGCCAATACATGTGGCAGTTAATTTTTGAGCGGTCCACTGACTTGCACTCAGCATCTTATTTTATGCTATGGATAACTGTTCCGTTAAGCCGAACGGACTTTGAAGTTGCAATATCGTAAGCGAGAAGAACTCGTCGAAATCAGTACTCAATGATATTAGTATTTTAAAATCACTCCCACTTGCCTCACTTGCTACAAGTAAAGAGTCGCCTCCATCCGCATCTACTTGCGGCAGTAACTTGAATACAACTTGGCGCTGACCTTCAACAAGAACAGGAGGTCCAATGAATAAATCTCCAATAAAGAACCGCCTATCTTCTATATTCTCTACTCTAGGTAGCGTTCCTGGTGAACGATTAAGAATTAAACGGTATACGCCTTGAACGTTTCCCGATAATACGTTTGTGAATTCATATACTCTCGTTGGGCCGGATTCTGTATCAGCTACGACCTTTGCTTCTAATAATTTGTACGTTCCAACGCCTTGCGGTCCAACCGGCCCCGTTCCTCCGATTGCAACGGAGCTCGGTAAAGAAAGTCCAGATGCCCCAGATGGTCCCGTAAGTCCAGACGGTCCGAGTGGTCCAGAGGGGCCCGTAGGACCTGACGATGCAGTTCCGCGTGGACCTGTGGGCCCCGTTGGTCCTGTATCTCCCAACTCCGTTCCAGTTGGACCACGTGGACCTGTGGGACCTGTGGGACCCGATGGACCTGTAGGGCCAATAGGTCCCGTTGCTCCACTATTTCCTTGACGCCCCTGTGCTCCACTTGGTCCTTGTGGTCCCGAAAGACCGCTTCGGCCAATCGGTCCTACAGGACCCGTATTTCCTTGTGGACCAAGCGTTTTACCTTTTAATAATTGCTGCTGTGCGAGCCATTCACTCACAGACATTTGTTCACAGTTTTCATATAATTTTACGTCAAAGAACATAGAGATGGATTTGACATATCAACAAATTCTCGCACAACAATTTCAGGAAAATGAGCGATTGTATCGCCATGAAGAAGAGGAAGACGATTTTGAGGAAGAGTTTCAAGTCGAAGGACGCCAGACGGCCAACAATGGATACGAATTAGAAGACCGCGATGCGTTTCGTGAGTTTGCAGGAAACCGAAACACCGAAGAATTGATTGTACAACCTAACCGTGATTTTGACGACAAAGGACGAAACAGTGTGCGTTACAACAAAGACGTCATTCGCCGGGTATTCAGTATCGATACTGGGTTTCGCGCATACTTGGACCCCGGGTTCGGTCAGACCGTCACGGGCGACCCTTCATTAACTGCACAACAAAATGCAGCGAATACTGCCACATCGAGCGCGACACACTTTATATTTCGCGCCCACGACATCGTGAAGAACGCTATATCCGTAAAACTAACTTCGCTCGAACTTCCCAATCGATTTTTTAATCTGTTTCAGTCGCGCGGAAACACAAGTTTCGAGTTGAACCGAACAACCGACATAGCTGATCGTAGAAAAGTTGAGGTGGATTTGGGTCCGTCTGGAGGTGCATACTTCAATAATGTGACAATCGTATCTGAAATTGAACAAAAATTGAATATTGTATTTCCAACCAATGAGCCAAATCCGGCAACGCCTGGTAAAGAGTTTCCTCAGTTTCAATGCAGTCGAAGTGCTCTCGGGCAATTGGTGATTGAAAGCATTTATCCGGTCGACAATCCGGATGCATTTGAATTCTGGTTTCCGAAATCCGTTGTTACACCCCAAGTATACCCCACACTTCCACAAGCACTTGGATTTACGGAAGTGTCAATAGATACAGAGGAAATTCGACAACCTGCATATAGCGGTACACTTATTGAATCGGAAGACGCGATTGATATGAACATGGACACGTACATTTACCTTCAAATCAACGACTGGAACACCGTGACACCACAAGTCACAAACGATACATATTTCACTGTGTTTGCGAAAATTCCAGTCACGGTCGATAAAGGTAAGTTGATTTATGACAGCGACGTCACAAATACCACGACAAAAACATATCATTTTTTACAACCCACCAACGTACAACAAATGGAAATTCGGTTGACAGACCGTCTAGGACAGACACTTCAGATGCCAGAAAATATCAATTATTCCATGACGCTGGAAGTGGAAGATGTGGCGAGTAAAGCGTTGTATGAAAAATTACGTGAGATGTAAGTAAGATGGAGAAATCGGTATTAGAACGGATTCCTGTTCCGCGGGTAGAAAATCATTACAACATGACCTCCACCAACCAGCAGTACCCTGCACCCCAACACGGTGGCCGTGTCCCCAACATCAACGACCCCGCAACCTTTCAGTTTGCCGCGCGGCCGTACAAACTGTACTCGGACACGCGCCCAGTGTTTGAGGACGCGCCACGCACGGATTTGGTGGGTCACATTCACAAGGAGACGCCTCTGAACTCTGTGTTTTTCAGTTTGGACAACATCAATCGTCTTCAGACGGCCATTCATGACCAAGTGTATGCCATGAGCGGTGGGCAGTACGATATTGGGCGCCAAAGCGATGATGAGTTGCGATTGGTGATGCGCAGTTACTACTTGATGTTTGCGCGCAATGACCCTGCGAATGTTGCAGGTGAGCTGGAAGAACTGAATTCGCGTGTGGTCGGGTACTGTGCCGGCAAGATTTATTCGGAAGTGGATTTCCACATGTTCTATCGCAAGGACTTGGAAGAGTTTGCGCCGGCAATTGCGAACCCCGTGAATACGCAAGTGTACGGCACGCGCACCGGAGAGCTAACTTCGTTCTTTTAAGTACAATTTCTTGAAACATGTAATCAATGGACCTGTGTGAATTTCAAGGGCGTATTTATGGAAAATATAAAACACATTTGTTTGTCTTGGAGTCCGATTGGGACACGTTCCGACCAATTGAATATGTCGGTTGGAACGGCGCTGAGTTTACAATTGTGGATGAGCAGTATAAACGGGATATATTCAGTAGCCACTATGGATTTGGAAGTCCCGAAATGAAACAAGTGTGTGATGCGCTTTTAAAGTCAACGGAACTTGAAGAACGCAAACACATTCGGGATGCACGTGTGTTTTGGGAATGGTGTGGACATTCGGACAAAGCTACATGGTGGAGAGACCGACCTGTTGTGTTTACAACCAAATGTGTGTCACAAACTCCGGCAGATTGGAAGCGATATTTGATGTATTTACAAGCCCCTCCCAAAACATTGAAACGTTCAAATGCATTGCGTAGAATTACAAAGCGTTTACTACCAAAGTAAACACAAATACACATATGAAAGTCAATCTTATTTCCAATTTCAATGCGAACGGATTGACGCAGGACGCGCTTATTCTGAAGGGTATGCTGTTTGGCCTGTTTGAGAAGGAGATACAGGTGAAAGGTGTTCCTCATGTGTTTCCGCATTGCGAGGAGGCCGATGTGAATATCTTTTTTGAAGTGATTAATCCATCGCTGTTTCCATATGCCCGCAAGAACATTTGGATTCCAAATTTAGAGTGGACGTACCGCACGTGGCAACCGTATCTTTCTATGGTCGATGAAATTTGGGCCAAGACGCATGAGTGCAAGGATGTTCTGTCGCGCCTAACGTCTACACCCATTCGGTACATTGGATGGACATCGATTGATAAGGTGTGGAAGGAAGACATGAAAAAGAATTATCACAAGGCCATTGTTCCTGTCGGAAAGAACATCTTTCGTCATCCGCGTCCCATTTTCCAAGCGTATATGCGCATTCAAGAAACCGATGAAACGCTGTTCAATAAACTTCCAATGCTGCACGTGGTCTATTCTCCCGACCATCTGAAAATTACCGTACCGGAGAGTATTTCGTCCAAGGTCGCAGTGCACGCAGAACACATGAAAGAAGAAACCTACGATGAACTTTTGAAGGAGTGTGGTCTATGTATTTGCACGTCTTTAACGGAAGGGTTTGGACATGCAGTCAATGAAGCCATGAGCGTCGGTTGTAACCTCATCGTGTCCCCTATTCGTCCTTTCTATGAAGATGTAGTGGGTAAGAACCGTACGGGTGCTCTGTACGCCGAAGAGCTACAAGGTGTGGACCAAGTAGATTGTTTTGGAATGTTGATGGATGTGACAATCGATTCGCTGGTTGCCGCTCTAAAGACGTATGTGGACACTCCTTTCAAAGAGAAGAAGAAGGGGTCTCTGGTTATGCGTGAACTGTACGAGGCACGCCACAAGACGTGGTTGGATACGATGCGAACGCTGCTTCCAGAGATCATGGACAAGACCCTGCCTCCGTATGAACTCAAGAGCGTGTTTCCAAAGGAAGAGGATTTGCCGGATATTTCCATCGTGACACTCACCAAGAACCGCCGTGAATTCATGCCGCTTGCCAAGTATTGCTACCTCATTCAGACGTATCCCCAAGACAAGCTCGAATGGGTCATTGTGGATGATGGAGATGACCCAATTGAAGATACGTTGATTGGAATTCCAAATGTATCGTATGTTCGTTGCGACCCAGGAATGACCATTGCGGCCAAGCGTAACATGGGCGTTGAAAAAGCCATGTACGATACGATTTTGATGATGGATGACGACGACGTGTACCCGGAAAACTCCATACTTCATCGTGTCGCGATGATGATGAAGGAGCCGGCCAAAGAGTGTGCATTCTGTACCACTATTCCGTGCTATTCCATCACGCAGTATAGTTCCTTTATGAACATTCCTCCTACAACTCTGCGTATGAGCGAACGTGTCAGCGAAGCTACGTTGATTTTTACACGCAAGTTCTGGGAAGAAAACAAGTTTGATGAGAGTGTCAAAGTGGGCGAAGGAGACGCATTTATTCGCGATCGCGAGCATATGTGTCGGGAGTTGTCTCCCCAAGAGGTGATTGTGAGTTTGATTCATCCGAAAAACACGTCATCGCGCAAGCTACCGGAGTTCAAGGAACCGAATGGGTGCCATTACGGGTTCAATGAAAAGCTGTTCACGCTCGTGTCTGAGATTGGTGAGGCGCTTAATACTTCAGGCCAAACAGCGAGCGACGGTGCTTGCGCGTCCGGCGCGTCTTCTTCGTGCCCCGGCGATGACGGCGCGCACCCTCCAGAGGCGCCGCCATCTCACTGACCGCATCCTCCGTCTTCTCCACCGCCTCCTCCGCACCGCCCAGCGCCTTCGCAACTTCCTCCGTCGCGCCACCCAGCTTCTTGATCTGCTTCTTCAGCGCACGGATCTTGCGCTTGGTCGCGCGGGACTTGCGACGACCACCGACGGGGGCGGAGTTACCCGCCGTGCTGTTCAGAGTGTATCCTTCGACGGCCGACATTTCTGGTTTATACTTTGTGGGAGAGAAAAAACGCATGGTTCATAAATAAAATGACGACGGTCGCTAAAGTATCAATATCCTTTTACGCCCGTGACAAAAAACTGACAGATTTGGATGCATGTGATAGTGCAGACCTCGTTGATTTGACCGACAGCATGAGTAGTTTTATCACGACAACCATGAGACAGTATGGTCCCGACGGTAAGTTATTAACTCGCGAGCAGCGTAAAGAAGTGAATAAGCTATTTACCCCAGATGATGTCATTGATGTCGACATTGAAGATGAACCTCTTGTAGCGTACGCAAAGGGTAAATTTACCAATGAGTTTCTTGCGAAATACGTGAATAAGAAAATCCCGTTTGGTGCAAGCAGTAGACGCGCGGATGAGGAGGATGAAGATGGTAATGCAGATTGCTTGTCAAGCATAACACATATCATGTTTACGTATTCAGATTATGACCCCGAAGGCATGAAGGTAGTTATGCAGAAATGGAGAGAAACGACCGGAACCGCCGCTGGACCAAATAGTCCGATGAAAAATATAAAGTCCTTTCTTACTGGAAAGGCGCGTAAACACAAGACCCGCAAGCATAAGAAGACAACACGTCCTCGCCGGACAATGCGCAAGTCGCGTTTTTAAGCGGACTTTCTTACGGTTTTGCGTCTAGCATTCTTTCGGCGCTTTCTTGCCGTTCCGGTTACTTTTGATTTTAATGACTGAATTACAGGTCTTACAGTATCACTTTTAATATGCTCCTTTGTAAGAAATTGACCTACTGACTTCGCTAATATTCCAGATGCCATAGCACGATCGATACTAGATCCTTCGGGGGCTAATCCGATTGTATTCTCAGGTTTACGGAGAATTCCTGATGCTTCAGCATTCTGAAGATCGCGCGCTTCTTCTTTATCTAAAGATTCTTTGGTCAGGCGTCTAAATACGCGTTCTAAAAGGTGAAGAAGTTGGTCTTCTAACGATTCTCCAATATCGCCCAATCTATTTAGATATGTATACATTTTGAAATACTTTATACCGGGTCTAAACGTCATTTCAAACCTGTAGTAAGTTCCATCATTAGAATCTCTTAACTTAGTTTTGATAGTTGTAACTTGAGGGTGAAAATCTACCGTAAATTCTGGATTTGTAGGATGCAATAAATGCTTCAACCCGTCACGTATACCGCGTATGAGAACATCTATATTTTTAAATACAGGTCTCCAATCGTCTTCAGGTATCCTTTCAAAACGTGATTTATAATCATATATAATATAATAAAGCGTCCTATACTCATATCTTGATTGCATAACATCAGTATCTTTAAACATTTATAATTATCATCGAAAAAGTTAAGTACATAGGGTGTGTCGCCTGAAATTCATAATCTCGTATCATACTTTATGCAGAGCACATCAGACAATCCGTTTCACTTTCAGAAGGTTTCTTCGGCGGTTCGACCGTAAACTTCTGTGCGCTCGCAACTGCCTTGGTGCGCAGATAATAGCACCCCGTTTTTAGACCTTGCTTCCAAGCATACACGTGCATAGACGAAATCTTTGCATATGTGGGCTCCGCAAGGAACAGATTGAGTGACTGTGACTGACAGATGAACGGAGCACGATCGCGCGCCATATTAATCAGCGTCTTTTGTGGGATTTCCCACGCAGTTTTATACAGTTCCCGAATGTCTGCTGGGATTTCAGCAATACTCTGAATAGAGCCGTTATTCGCAATAATCTCCGTGCGAATTTCAGATGTCCAAAGACCCAGCTTGGTCAAATCCTCTACCAGATACTTATTTACCACCATGAAATCGCCTGCAAGGACACGGCGTGTGTACAAATTTGAAGTGAACGGCTCAAAGCACTCATTGTTGCCCAGAATTTGAGAGGTTGAGGCGGTAGGCATGGGTGCAACTAGCAGTGAGTTGCGCGCACCGAATATCTTCAGAGAATTACGGAGTTCATTCCAATCTAGATAAGGAGTATTCGTAGGATGGTCATACCACAAATCAAACTGAAACTGACCCTTTGAGAGTGGCGAACCCTTGAAAGACGGATATGTATCAACCGAACTATACGTTTCGTGAGAGAACCCTTCTGCAGTCCGCTGAATAGACATAATCATTGCGGCATAATAAATGTTTTCAAAGATTTCGCGATTTAGATCAGCAGCTTGCTTGGACGTCCAAGGCAGGCGCATCATCGCAAAGACATCCGCCAGACCCTGAATACCAATACCAATCGGACGGTGACGCATATTCGAGTTCTCACATTCCTTTGTCGGATAGTAATTCTTATCAATCACAATATCCAGATTGCGAGTCAGGATATAAGTATACTGGCGAAGCTTCTCAAAGTTGAACTTACCGTTCTCGACGAAACGAGGAAGTGCCAGAGAGCCCAAATTACACACAGCCGTTTCGTCCGGAGACGTGAACTCCATAATTTCGGTGCACAGATTTGAACTCTTAATTGTACCCAGATGCTGCTGATTGGACTTGGAATTGGCTGCATCTTTGTAGCACAGGTAGGGCGTACCTGTCTGGATTTGCGCATCCAAAATCATCTGCCACAGTTTCTTGGCAGGAATGGTCTTACGACCCTTTCCTTCAACTTCGTAGGATTCATACAGCGTTTCAAACTCCTCGCCGTAGCAATCCGCCAACCCGGGACACTCGGCAGGACACATAAGCGTCCAATCCTTGTCCTGTTCCAGACGCTTCATGAACAGATCGGGAATCCACAGGCCGTAGAAGAGGTCACGCGCACGATCCTCCTCTGCGCCCTGATTTAGTTTCAGCTTGAGGAAATCCTCGATATCTGCATGCCAGGGCTCTAGATAGATCGCAAACGACCCATTCCGCTTACCACCCTGGTTCACGTACTTGGCAGTATCATTAAACACCTTGAGCATGGGAACGAGACCTGTCGCCTCTCCATTGGTTCCCTTGATGCGCGACCCACGCGCACGAATGTTGTGTACCGACAGACCGATACCGCCCGCCCACTTGGAAATCTGAGCACAATCGCCCAGCGTCTTGTAGATACCTTGAATACTGTCGTCGTTCATGGTGAGAAGAAAGCATGATGACAGCTGAGGGCGCAGACCTCCCGAGTTAAACAGCGTAGGAGTTGCATGAATGAAGTAGCCCTGCGATAGAGCATCATACGTCTCCTTTACATGCTTGAAATTAGCGCCGTGCAGCTGAATTGCCACACGCATCCACATATGCTGCGGGCGCTCTACAATCTTACCGTTCTGGCGGAGAAGGTATCCCTTCTCTAGCGTCTTGAACCCAAAGTAATCAAACATGTTGTCACGTGCGTAATCAATCATCTCCTGATACTTGTCTGCGTTCTTACAAATGAGTTCATGATGCGCTTCGGTAATGAGTTGTACGGGGCCATGGTAGAGCTCCTCTGCGCACTCTAGGAGCGTCTCAGGTGTGTTTTTATGATGATTGCTGATCAGAATACGCGCCGCTAGCTTCCCGTAGTTAGGATGAAAGCGTGCCTGCATCATGGCACATGTCTCAGCTGCAAACTCATCTAGCTGCGCGGTCTTCATTCCGTCTTGAAGTTGGTTGCATACCTTGAGTGCAACCATATCAGGATTGACATGTTCAATGCCATCGCTCAGAAGTCGAATGCGTTGAAGAATCTGGTCGAATGAGACGGGAACACGCTCGCCATTACGCTTAATTACGTAGATGTGCTCCATTTCAGTGTCGTACATTCTATACTTCCTCCAACCAGAAAATCCGTTGTCTACGAAGACACGACTTTCATAGAAATGTGCATCGCCTCAATTTCCTTAGCTAAAACGCTCATGGCATATGGCATTGTCAGTTCAGAGACGACCTCACCATCGCGGGCATCCAACACCCCGTTTTCGGGCTCAAACAATACCGTTGAACCGTCACTGCGGTCCATCAAGCTCTCGTGCAGAAATTTAGAGACGCCGTGGGAAATCAAACTATCGCGTTCCATCTCTCCAATACGCAACCCGCCCTCATTGGACCGCCCTTCAAGTGGCTGGTGCGTCAAGAGTGTCTTGGGACCTGTTGTGCGATAATTGATTTTGTCTTCTACCATGTGTTTCAGACGCAAATAATACGTAGGTCCCATGAAAATCTCACTCAACATCATCTCGCCCGTGTGGCCATTGTACAGAAGTTCGTGCCCATAGGGATGGAACCCCGCCTTTTCCAACAAGGATTTCATTTCCGGTACACGATTGGATGCAGAGAATGGAGTGGAATCGACGGAACATCCCATATGAACGCCCAACTTGGTGGACATGGTTTCCACAAACTGACCGATGGTCATGCGTGAAGGAAACGCGTGTGGATTGACAATCATATCCGGTCGCAATCCACTCGATGTGAACGGCATGTCTTCTTCAGGAACCCGCATACCGACAGTGCCTTTCTGACCGTGCCGTGCAGAGAACTTGTCACCCAAAACAGGCACACGCGCTTCTGCAATCCGAATTTTCACACCCTTCAGATTTTCAGGAGTGTTGTACACATACACTGCATCCACAATTCCATGCTGACCACGTTTGGGAACGTATGATGTATCGACATATCCCGTAATGCGTCCTGTAGCGTCATACACTGCCGTCACAATTCCTGCTAAAATAGTTTTATCGGTGACGTGTGTTCCGAGTTTGATAATCCCATTTCCATCCAACAAGTCGTAATTGTACCCTTCTTTGCGCGCTACAGTTTCCTTGTATTTGGTATCGATTGCCAAGTTTACAATTTCGGTGTGCGTCTGAAGTATCGGGTCAATCATCGTTTCAGAGACGTCGTAGGAATGGTAGTATGTTGTATTGAACAATCCACGCCGTAACGCCGAGTCGTTCAATAAAATTGAATCTTCCTGATTGTATCCAGAATAAATTGCCAGTGCCACGATCGCGTTTTCGCCGTAGGGAAGACAACCCATCATGGGATTGTATGTCCATGTATGACTGAGGGGGCGCTGTGCATAATTCAGCCACGTCGCAATCGTATCGAAACGTTTGTTGAATGCCGTATTAAACCATGAACACGCCTGTTTCGCTTGCTGGCATGAGAACATATTGCGCGGCGCTTGATTGAAATCCGGATGGGGAATGATACTTCCACTCGCACTAAAAATGACGGACCCGTGAATTTCAGAGGGCGTATCTTTGGAATACGGTTCCATGGAAATCTTTGTGGTCTCCGTTTCCTGAGGGTCCAGCGTATCAAACAACTCGTTGATGTGCCACCAGTATTTGTATTTTTGAACGGTAAACCGAACACGTTCTTCGGTCATGCCCTTGCGGTACACCCGTCGCGCAACACGCCCGCCGTCTGTCCAAATCGTATACGTGTTTTGCAATCTGTCCCAACTCAAGCACGTCGTCAATGGTATGTTGTTCCCATACCGTTCTTTCTGAAGACGTTCGTGCAGTGCTTGCGTGTCGTTTGTGTACACTCCCACCAACTCGGAGTTTAAGAAGACCTTTGTCCACTTAGGGTCCCACGTGGACGGATGAATATCCGTGATTGACACAAGTCCATCTATGTAGCCAAGCACCTCTGCTGCAGGCGTTGCGCGCGTTAATTCGCAAAACAGCGCAAGAGATTTCACCATACCGATATTACGTCCATCGGGATTGTCGGTGGGGCACATGTACCCCCACGAACTTCCGTGCAATCTGCGCGTCTCAATAATCTTGGACGTACGGTCCATCTGTAAGTTCACACGACGAAGGTGTGCGATCGTGCCTAAAAACGCAAGACGACTGAGCTCTTGCGACACACCATCTTTACCGCCCCACACTCCCTTGAATGATTTCTCAAACTCGTTTAGAAAGGTGTATCCCTTCCAGTAATATCCGATACGCTCTTCCTGTACAAGTTGCGCCAGCTTTTCACCTTCGTATGCTTTTTGTTCATAGTGAAAGCGTGTATCCAAATCCAGCGTCATGCGGTTAGCAACTTCATTGAAGATACGACGAAACTCTTGGAAACATAAATCAC
>JACCDP010826365.1_pt1 | contig 24003 bp, 39 predicted proteins | sample 7445841 | NCBI WGS metagenome assembly JACCDP01 (sample SAMN15323441, study PRJNA562643) | freshwater metagenome | isolation source: river surface water | place: USA:Blue River Watershed | collected 2017-08-17
AACGAAAAAAATTTAGATTGGATTATTGTTTTAGAGAAGTAAAAAAAGAAAATAGAGTTAAGTTTTTTGTAGAATTAATAGATACTTTATCTGATAAAGATTTAAAAAGTATAAAACTATCAGCACATGGAAATTTTTTAATAGATGAAGTGTTGAATACTGATATAAAAAGATTTTTCGAATCTCAGAATCAGTTATCAACTTTTTTAGAATTTGAAAAATTAGATAAATTATTTTTTAGTTTTGATGAGTTGGAAAATCCTATACCTGGATATAATTCATGGGCTACCAACAAATTATTTCAAAACACATTCTCAAGTGATATATCAATTTATTTTGAAAGTGGAAGAGAAGTTAGTGGTATAATAAACACAATGAATAATATGATTACTGAAAAAACATTTGATTTATTAGTGATAGGTAAGCCATTTATTTATATGAGTTCAAATGTTGGTAAATTTTTAGAACAATACAAATTTAAGGATTATAATAAATTGATATTTGATACGATTAATGAAAATAAAATTTTGCTAGTTAATAACATACTTAATATGAGTGATTTTCATTTTCAACAATTATTATCAAATATTAAAGATTTGGTTGATTATAATACCAATTTAATTGATAAATACTATAAAAATAACACCTTTTTATATAATCTATTTCATAACTAATTGATTATCAACCTAAAAAAAGATTAAAAGTTTTTTTCAAAAGGCTTGTTTTTCTCAACTATTTTTCCTAATTTAGTGATATAAAGATTGAGATATGAAAGTTATGAAAAAACAACCTACTAATTACCACTCATCATTTTGGTATGATGAACACGATTTTGATGAGAAAATTGTGTTTTCTTCGTTATCCGATGGAGCAGTTGATGCTTTGAAAAAATATCGGTTATCCTCTGCTCGAAAGGCAATTTCCAATTTCGTTTCGATTACAACTGGTAAAAACATTCCCGTTAAGTTCGCTACTTCTAACTCTTATACCGATGGTAAAACGGTCGTAATTAGTGGTGATATCGATAATCCAACAAAGTTTGATATTGGAGTTGGTTTGGCACTGCATGAGGGTTCTCACATTTTACTTTCCAATTTTGATATTTTACACAAATTAGAATCCCTTATTCCTTCTGATGTTTTTGTAAAAGCAGAGGGTAAAGGAATTTCTAAGTGGGAAACTTTGAGAGTTATCAAAGATTTATCAAATGTTGTGGAAGATAGACGTATTGATAATTTTATTTACAAAAATGCTCCCGGTTATAGAGAGTATTACTTAAAACTATATGAACACTATTTCGGTGATAAGGTTATCGAAAAGGGTTTAGAAAGTGATGATTATAAAGTTGAAAATATTGAATCATACATGTTCCGTATTATCAACCTTATGAATCCCAAAACTGATTTGGTATCTTTGAAAGGATTGAGAGAAATCTATCGAACTATTGATTTGAAAAACATAGATAGATTAAAATCAACTACTGATACTCTTAATGTGGCGATTTCATTATTTGAAATTATTATTAAGAATATCGATAAGGTAGAAACACCAAATCAATCTGGCAATCAAACAAAGGATGGTGAGCAAGGAGAAGAAAGTGGTGAAGGTGAATCAGGAAATGGTAATGCGAATGGAATGGAAGGAGATTCATCTGAAGAACAAAATGGTGGGCCTTCAATGAGTTCTAATGGTGAAAATGGTGAGGGTGCAGAGACAGGTTCTGATTCAAACGAAAGTGATTCCGAAGGTGGTTCTGAGAGTGATTCTGAATCAGAAGATTCTTCTTCAAAATCAAATAGTAATTCATTATCTGAAGCTAATAAAAGAAAGTTAAGTAGAACTATCAAACAACAAAAGGAGTTCTTAGAAGGTAATACTAAAAAGAAGAACATTACTAAAAGTATGGAACAAGATATTTCAGCGGTTGAATCACAAGGAGCTGAGATTGTTCATGTTGGAGATGATTATCGTAATGATTCTAAAGGATGTGATGTGATTGTTTTAAAGAATCTAAGCAAACAAATGTTATCAGATGATTCATTCCATATGAGTTACTCTTATACTGATTGGAAAACTAATGAGAAGAAGATTAAACAGGTTATCAGTAATGAAGAGATGAATCAGGCTGAAATGATGGGGACTATGTTAGGTAAGAAATTGCAAGTTCGTAATGAAAGTAGAGATACCATTTACAATCGCCAAAAGAATGGTAAGATTGATGGAAGAATGATTGCTTCTTTGGGGTTCGATAATGAGAATGTTTTCTCTCAAATCTTTACCGATAAGTTCAAAAAGGCTAACATTCACTTATCAATTGATGCCAGTGGTTCTATGGGAGGAGTGAAATGGAAACAAACAATGATTAATGCGATTGCTTTGGCAAAGGCCACTTCAATGATTTCAAACTTAGAAATGCAAATCACTTTCAGATACTCAGATAGTAATTCTCCGGTTATCTTATTTGCTTATGATAGTAGAAAAGATTCATATCAGAAAATAAAAAGTGTGTTCCCTTATCTAAGAGAATCAGGCACTACACCAGAAGGATTAACATTTGAGGCAATCCAAAAGATGTTAGTTCCGGCATCAAATGATATGGATTCATTCTTTGTGAATATTTCCGATGGAGAACCTTGTTTCTCAAATAGAGATATCAACTATGGTGGTATGGATGCGGCTGAACACACTAGAAAGCAGGTTAATAAAATCAGACAAAATGGGGTTGGAGTTCTTTCTTACTTCGTTACTGATAATAGTTATGGTTCTAACACCTCTATCGAACGATTTAAGAAGATGTATGGAGCTGATTCTAAGTTTATCAATATCAACTCAATAGGAGAGGTTACTGCTACCTTAAATAAGATGTTTTTAACTAAGTAATTGATTATCAACGGCTACAAGTCGTTGATTTTCAATGAAAAATTTTGAAAAATATTTGATTAAAGGCTTGTTTTTCTCAATTATTTTTCCTAATTTAGTGATATAAAGATTGAGAGTTAAACAATTAAAAATAGAGTTATGAAAGTTATGAAAAAAGATTTGGTTATTGAAAATGCAAATGAGATTTGCAAAGTAGTTATGGTTGGAAATCATTTCCATATGATTACAACTGCCGGTGAGAACATCGGTTTTGGTGGTGCTAATACGGCCACTCGTAAAAAAGCGTATGATGCTAATAAGGCTCTTAAATCTCAAATCAACAAAGCTGGTAAGAGACAATGGAGAGCGGTTGAAATGAGTGAATATAATATGTTGGTTCAACCTTTGAAAGAAAATGGTGAGGTAAATGCTGAGCCGGCTACCGACCACGAAACGATTAAGAAAATCATTCATCAGGATTCAATTGATTTGAAACCTAAGAACTTAATTATCAAAGATATCAAATGGAAGTATTTGATTCGTTCTGCGGTTCGTGGTAAGAACATTATGATGACCGGTGCTGCTGGATGTGGTAAAACTATGGCGGCTAAACATTTGGTTACTCAATTAGAACGACCTGATTTCTACTTCAACTTAGGTTCTACTCAAGACCCGCGTGCTACTTTAATCGGTAATACTCAGTTCTCTAAAGAGAGTGGTACTTACTTCTCTGAATCTGCTTTCATTAAGGCAATCAAAACTCCAAACGCAATCATCTTATTAGATGAGTTGAGTAGAGCTCACCCTGATGCTTGGAACATCTTAATGACGGTATTAGACCAAAACCAACGATATCTTCGCTTGGATGAGGCTGAAGGTTCTCCAATTGTGAATGTGGCCGAAGGTGTTACCTTCATCGCAACTGCCAACATTGGTAATGAATATACTGCGACAAGGGTGTTGGATAGAGCTATCTTAGACCGTTTCGTAATGATTGAGATGGATTTACTTAATGCAGATGAGGAATTATCTTTATTATCGATGATGTATCCAGATGTTGATTCTGATGATTTAAAAGCAGTTGCTGAAATTGCTCACAACACTAGAGAGGTGAGCCGTTCGGAGGTAGCTAAGTTATCCAATATGATTTCAACCAGAGCTTCGGTTGAGATGGCTGGGTTACTTTATGATGGATTTACATTAATGGAAGCTGCTGAGGTTGCTATCTTACCTTTCTTCTCTAATGATGGAGGTTTAGAAAGTGAGAGAACTTATGTGAAGCAGTTGGTTCAGAAATATATTAAGACAACCGATGAAAATCTCTTCAATGAAATCAAAGAAGAGGCGGTTGAATCAGAAGAAACCATAGTATGGTAATTTTCATAACTCGGAGGTTGGGGGGAGAAATCCCCCTTTCCTTTTTTAAAACTAATCTATGATTAAAAAAACCAAAAAGGAATTAGAGTTCATTCAGTTTGTAAAAGATGAATGCAAAAAGTATGGGGTAAAGTGTTCTTTGAGGAATGTAAATTATGTAAAGTTAAGCGGAAACATTAAATGCAGTGGATGGTTTGATGAGACCGTTCCGGAGTTAGTGTGTAGTTTAAATAGAAAAGATTGGATTGAGATTCTGGCACATGAATATTCACATTTAACACAATGGGTAGAAGGAATTGATTTGTGGAAAAAATGTATGATTTCAATGCCAAAAGTAGATGAATGGTTGGGTGGCAAGAATATCAGAAATATTGAAAAGTATTTGAATGATAGTAGAGATTTGGAATTGGATAATGAAAAGAGGGCGGTTAAATTAATTAAGAAATGGGAACTAAATGTAGATACCGACCATTACATTCAAAAAGCAAATGCTTATGTTCAGTTTTACAATTGGATGAAACAAACCCGTAGATGGGCAACTCCCAAAAATTCACCATATCGAAACGAAAGAATCATTTCATCAATGCCAAAGCGATTCAATATGAATTACGAAGTGATGGGAGAGAAGTATCAAAAACTTTATAAATCAGAGGGAATATAATATGAATATAAACTATATAATAAAAGAAGTAAAACCAAAAGTATATGCGGTAGTAGTGCCAGATGATTATCATAGAGCAATGTTGTTTATGAGAGTTCAAGAATACTACGAATCACCTAATTTAAACTTTAAAGGAAAGAGTTTTGATATATGGGATTTTATCGAATGGTATAGTAGAGGTAAAAAAGATGCATTCACATATGCGTTTGATTGGGGTGGATTCAATATACCTTTAGAGATTGCATATAGATGTTATGATACATTAAAAGATGCATATACTCCATATGATGAAATAATGGAAAGTATCATTTTTAAAATCTATGAAATGAATGGTGATGATGCAAATGGATATATCATCGGAGCAGGTGATTTAGAAGGAGAAACTTTTATTCATGAAGTTTGTCATGGATTATATCACACCAATCCTTTATACAAAGAATTGGCAGATGAAATAACGGAAACTATTCCAACATCATTATATAAAAATATGATGAAAAACCTAATGGATTCCGGTTATACCATCGAAGTAACCGATGATGAGATACAGGCATATATGATGAGTAATTGGGATTATACTAATTTCAGTAAAAAGATAAATAAAAAAGAGTGTAATAAACTCAGTAAATTATACAAACAAACTTTACAATCATTTTTAAAATAAAAACAATGGAATCAACTTTAAGACCGGCAAACAATTTTAACATTGTAACATTCAATCTATTAAACTTTCAACCTCATCCAATGGGAATGGGGAAACAATGTATAGTACAATTTCCAAATGGTTATGGTGCTAGTATTGTACAAGGGCCATACACTTATGGGGGGGATAAGGGGTTATATGAATTGGCAGTGTTTGGCAAAGATGGTAATATTACATATGATACTCCTATTACTAGCGATGTAGAGGGGAATTTAACTGAATCTGATGTAGAATCGTTATTAACACAAATTAAAGGGTTATAATATGGCTTATAATAAGTTTAGATGGTGGTCTAAAGGAAGACCCAATAAACCCCTCAAACCAGATGCTCCTCTCCTCTTAAAAATACGAAATGGTGACTTTGATTATTCTTATATGTTTAGTGAAGCTAAGGCTCTTAAAGAGACCGCCAGAGTGGATTACGATAATGCTTACAAGAATTATGGGGGAAAAGATGAAAAGAATCGTATTGAAGTTGCTATGGAAGCAGGAAGAATGAAACGAATCAAAGCTATTAAATCAGAATTGGAGGCTTATAAAGATGAGAATCGAATCTTATGGAGATTACAAACTGAATTAAAGAAGGAATTCGGAAAGGATTTGTGGGAGAAATCATTAGAAAGACAGAGAGGTAAGGGAACTTTAGAAGATATCTATTGGTGGTATAAAAAGCAGGTAAAACAAGGAACTACTAAATCCGAAATGGATATACAATTAAAAAGAGCAAATACAAAAGGATTGAGCCATCTAATTAACTAAAAAACTATATAAATGATATATATAGTTAAATGGTTATACACTTCACGAAACCAACTTAATATGGACGAAGGTGGCAGTAAAAAGAGCAATTCAAAGATTTCAGAACAAAGAAGTGAGAATCGGATTGTACAAAGATATGGCATTAATGCTAGCTCTTTTCTTCAATCCTTTTGGGTTCGATGCCGTTCAATATTCCCTAATACTACTGACGGGAAGTTTATGGAAGGCGAACTTCGTATTGTACTGTATTGCGGGATTCTTTTTTGGATGGTATATCTATTTTGGGAGATTATTAAATAAAAAATAATCTTATTGTATTTATTTAAAATTATTGTTTTACTAAAAGTTATTTAAATGGAAAATCTTATCAATAGACATGGTGACGAAAGAACCATAGAAAGAATTTCACATGATAGAATTAGAGTTATGGGTAACTCTCAGTTCATCAGAAAATCCTCGGATAGTGAAGGATTAACAATGTTTGATTTTGAAGGTGGGCCTTGCTTAAATGTAGGTGGCAAAATCAAATTTGAAAAAATGGAGTGGTATATTCATGATATGAAAGAAGAAGAAACTTCTTATACCAACTTCGCATCAGTTCAATTAGCAGTATCCCCTATTTTTTAATGTAAGTTCATAGATATGAAAGATATAGTATGCGCAGGATGCTCATTTACTAATTTTGATATATTAGATGAACGAAAAGTTATTGATGGATTGACCCCTCAAATGGATGGGGTTAATCCATTAGGTTCTTATCCGGAAGCCATTCATAGAAACTTTAAAAATAAAGTTTATAATTTGGGAATGGCTGGTAATAACATATCAACATCGGTATTATCATTAATATCAACTGCTGATAGATTATTGAATGACGGTAGGGATATTTCTATTATACTTCAATGTACTGAATTTACTCGACAATCATTTTATTTACCAACTAGTTTTCAAATAAGAAAGGATATAGGAGGTGATAATAGTTCCGTTAGAAATAACAATTATTTATTTGACGGTTCTGAATCTGGATTTTTTCAATTCGGTTCTTTGAATGGTCAATTTAATAATTTTTCACCAATTGAATCTATACAAAATATAGCTAGAGCTTTTTCGGAACATATCTATTCTATTGAATATGCATACATAGATTCTTTAACACATATTTTATTATTACAAAATTATTGTAAGGTTAATAAGATACCATATAAGATATTTTGTAAAACTGAATCATTTAGTATTCCATTCTCACCTGTTTTTAGTATTGATAATAGTAATATAGATGAAGAATTTAAATCCATATTCATTGATAAAAAATTTCCACCTAAAAAACCATTTTCTTTTATAAATTCTGACCCGTATATCAAAAATTTATTTGGTATGGTGGATTTAGATAACTTTTGGTTTTTAGATGATATAAACTCTAGATATGGAGGTATAACAGAGTGGGTATATCTTAGAAATGAATATAAAGAAGGAGATGAGTATTATACACCATTGGTGGTAGAAGATATAGATGGAACACCTACTGAAATAAAACCAATGTTTCATATTAATAGAGCAAAAGAAAAAATTGCAGAAGGTAGATTCAATCCAAATGGACATCCTACATATTATTATTGGAATAAATTTGTAAATAGTGAAATAACAAAATGGGAAATACTATAAACATACTGCCAATATTGTATGATGAAAACTCAAACCCACATTTTACTCCTATAAAAGATTTTAATAAGAGAGAGTGGTTGAGTGGTAATAATTATTGGTTTAAAATGTTAGAAGAGTTTTTGAATATAACTTTTAATTATTCGGAAACTGATACGAATCTTTTCATTTTGTATAATGGACAATCTGAAAAATTTGTAACCCAATCTGAATATTTTAGAAATGCTAAAAAGTTATTGGATGAAGGTGTTTATAATAAAGTAATTGTATTTCAGAATGAAGTCAATTGGGACACATTTGAAAGGATATTGGATGTAGAAGATTTTTTCTATGATATTTTCAAATTTGACAAAAGATTTGTGTTTGTCAGAAATATATTCAATTCCAGATTTGCATTCACAAAGATTAATACTGAATTTGGGTTTGGGTGTTTTCCATTTCAATTGATTCATAACTTCAGACAAACGGAAGGAATTGATTACAATGTGGAGAAAAAATTTCATATGTTCTCTGCTAACTGTAATGTTAAAGAAGATAGATTGCATCTATATTCTATGTTAGAAAAAGGTAATCATTGGCACAAATGTAATACATCTTTTTTCTTACCATTATTAGGTTCTAATACTAAAAAGTTTAATCCATCCGAATATGTATCAAATTTAGGAACACTTGATTTGAATATCAATTATATTCCTAAAAAACTAAAATATGATAATGATTTTGAAGTTAAGAATCTGGCATTAAAAGATAGTTTGGAATCTTTATTTCAGGTAATATTTGAAACCCGTTATCATTCTCATTGTGGAATAGTACTTAGTGAGAAATTGTTTAAGGGATTTCTATATAAAACACCATTTATTGTATTTGGGCAACATGGTATATTGAAAACATTAAGAGAAAAAGGATTTTATACATTTGATTGGTTGATAGATGAGAGTTACGATGACGAAATAAATGATAAAAAACGATTGAAAATGGTGTTAGATGAGATAGAAAGATTACTTAATACACCATTTAGTGAAATAGAAGATAAAATAAAAGAACACCAATACGAATTAGATTGGAATAGAGAAAGAGTTAGAATATTTGCTGAAATCCACATTGATAACATTATAAACTTATTTGATGCCAAATAAAGATACATTTTGCGTTTTACCATTTATGCACTTATCCGTATTTCAGGATGGTAAAGTGAAACCATGTTGTATATCAAACTCATTTTTTGAAGAAAACTACAACGATTCTACCGATTTTGATACTTTTTTTAAAAATGATTCTTATGAAAAATTAAGAGATGATTTAAAGAATGGTGTTAAGAATAAAATGTGTGATGTATGTTGGAAAGTAGAAGAGCATGGAGGTAGAAGTTTTAGACAAGAAAAGAATTCTCACTTTAAAAAACAATATGAAGAATTTATGGAAAACGAAAATACTAAAAATGAATTAGTATTTTTGGATGTTAGATTTTCAAACCAATGTAATTTTAAATGTAGGATGTGTGGTGAAAGAGATTCGACTAGTTGGTATGATGAGAGAGAAGAATATTGGGAGAGAGAAGTAGTTGATCCAGTGAGAGAACGATTAAAACAATGGAATCTGCATGAAAAGGTGTATGATTATATTAATCCTTTTCAATCCAAAAAATTACACATATTAAAAAATGATTTTACTAAAGATGAATTATCTAAGTTAGAATATGTTTATTTAGCAGGTGGTGAGCCATTATATATGAAAAAGGTATGGGATTTTATTGAAAGTATTCCGTATCCTGAAAATGTAACACTACAATTTCAAACAAACTTTTCATTATTGGAATACAAAGGAATTAGTATATTTGAATTTACTAAGAAATTTAAGAGTGTTGTATATTCTATATCATTAGATGGATTATTTGAGACAGGTGAATTTCAACGAACTAATTTTAAAACAGATGTGTTTTTAAATAATCTTAAAAAACTCAATGAGGAAATTAGTAATAACCCAAACATTAAATATGATTTTACTTATACAACATCTATAATAAATGTATTTTCATTTTTTGAAACATTTGATTATCTAATTGATAATGGGTATATAAGAGATTATGCCAATTTAAGATTTCAGATTGTAAAATGGCCCGCACACTTAGATGTTAAAAACTTCAATATAATAAAAGAGGTTAAAGAATATTATAGTAGAACTGATATTAAAGGAAAATATAAAAATCCTTTCTTAGAGGGTGATATTCAAAATTTTATAAGTTATGTTGAAAGTGATGGGTGGATTGATAATGCAGAACATTTGGAAAATTTAAAAAATTATCTTATCTTTTCAACTGATTACAATAAATTAAAATTACCAACGAATTTAGAAAAATATATTAAATAAAATGGAAAGAAAATACTTACCAACATTAGCAGAATTAATTGATAGATTATCGATTATACAATTAAAAGAAGTTTTTATTACGGAGCATAAAGAAGAATATGCAAAAGAAATAGATGATATTGTGCATGATATTAATCAATGCTTGAAAGAAAGCAAAGAAGATTTGACAGGAGAAACTATTAGAGCAATAGTAGTACTATCTCAGATGAATCTTCATATTTGGCACAATGAATCAAATGTTCGTAGTGGTAAAGAAGGGCCAAATGCATTGGCATTAACACATGGTTTAAATGGTATCCGTAACACCGCTAAGAATCGAATACAAGAGGTTGTAGGGGGTAGAAAAGATTATAAGATTGATTGTTTAGCTGCCGAATTTAAAGATTGGGAAATCAGTTGGTAGAATATATATCTAAAAGGAAGTTATGAAGATTTTAGTTATAGGAGATAGTTGTACGGATATATTCATCTATGGTAATGTAAATAGATTATGTCCAGAAGCACCCGTTCCGGTATTCGAACCATCTAGAACTGTCACCAATGATGGTATGGCAGGAAATGTTAGAGCAAATTTAGAATCATTAGGTGCTAAGGTTGAATTGATTACTAACAAAGAACAAATTACAAAGACACGATATGTAGATGGTAAATCTAATCAAATGTTTCTTAGAGTAGATACATTGGATAAGGTTAAATCCGCATTTGATATCAATAGAGTTAATTGGGATGTGGATGCGGTTATTGTATCTGATTATGATAAAGGATTTTTAACCGAACATGATATTCATCAGATAAGTAAGAAACATCCTCTTACATTTATTGATACTAAGAAACCTATAAACTTACAAACATTCTCCGATTACACTTATATTAAAATGAATGAGTGGGAATGGGAATTATGTGAAAGAAAGGGTGCTAAATACGAAGATTGGGCAGACAAACTTATTATCACTATGAGTGAAAGAGGTTGTTTATATAAAAATGAAGTATTTCCAGTTAATAGAGATATTGAAGTAAGAGATTTGAGTGGTGCGGGGGATACCTTTATGGCATCGTTGGTATTCAAATATACTGAAACAAAAGATTTAAGACAATCTATCAAATTTGCTAATGAATGTGCCACTAAAGTGGTTCAGAAAAGAGGAGTTACTACGATATGAATGTAATAGATTTCTTTGGGTGTAGTTTTACTGAATCTCCTAAGATGCAACATAGCGATGGGTTTAGCATCGAAGAATATTCAAACCATTGCCATATTACAAAACCTATTAGTGAGTTTTTACGATATGATTTATCATATAATAATCTAAATGATTGTGAGATAAACAACTATGGAAAAGGTAGTTTTGGTAATTTTACAATTCATAATGTTATTAGAAATAAAGCAAAGAAATTGAACATATATGATACAAACATAGCGGTAGTTCAATTATCGGCATTACTAAGAAACGAACATAGTTGGAAATCTATACAAGAAGTTGATTATGATTCTGATGTGTTTGATATAGATTTTAATTCGGTAAGAGCTGATTATTTTGTAGAAGGAGTTGGTAGTTTAGTTGAATATTATCAGAAACATATAGATAATTTTAAATCTATTATAGAAACATTGAAATCAAACTATGATAAATTTATAATATTCTTTGGATGGGATTTCACAACTGCTGAATTTGATAATTTATTTATAGAAAGTGGTTTATATAATGTGATACAAACATATCAATATGATTATCCATTAAATAATTTACAATATTTTGAAAATGATACATTTTATTCAAAAGAATTGAAAAGATATAAAGGAGTAAGAGGTGGATTGTTGGATTATTGTGCAAATAAATTGCCTGAAAGAATGAGATATGTTTCTGATAGAGATCATCATCCTTCATATTTTTCTAATAAGATATTTTATTTAGATATTATCAAACCATTTATAAGTAGTATTATCAAATTTGATAGAACCTATTTCAATAATGAGAAACTGCTTAAATTTGAAACCTTTTTGATTGAATTATTGAATAACAAATATAGTGGTGAAAAATGGGAAACCTATTCATATTCAGAACTTCATCATGAAATAGAAAAGATTATAAAAAAATGAACAATTTAGTATTTTACAAATATGCTCCAAATAACAATAAGGATTTGGAGTTTGAAGATTTTCATACTGATTCAATACATGATGCGGAAGTTCAATTCTTTACATTAAGAAAAGAATACTTTTATTCAATGTTTGATGAAAACTATAATATAGTAACGAATCAAAATGATATTGCTGAATTGGATTCTTTTTGTTTAGTATTAGGGTTTGATGATTCGTTTAGACAATTATTTGAATTAATAGAAAGAGATGATTTCAATCAATTGATACAATCTAATAGGGATAAAATAAAGAAGATAGTATTTTGGGAAATGGATACCGATTGGACTAATTTCACTGGAAGAGAATATGATGCTAAGATAAAAAAATTCAAAAGTTATTTTAAACAATTATCAATTCCTTATAAGATATTCTCTACTGCATTGAAATTTAATTATGATGATTCGGTTGGATACTTTGCTGCTCAAAATGCTATGACTATGGCAAAGTTGTTAGGTGAAATGAATACTAATGATTATTATGAATACAATTTAAATGGTGATAAAACAAAATACTTTTATTCGGCAGCGAATAGTATTAATACCGATAGATTGCATTTTTATAAATTTATAGATGATAACAATTTGTGGGATAAAAATAACATATCATTGTTTTCTACATACAAAAATATGGAGTTAAGTGCCGGATTTAATTATTCCAAAATAGTATATGAATATAATAAAGGCAAAGGTGGTATCTATGAAATAGACGATGATTATACATTTTATCCACATCCATTTGAAGATGAAGAATTTAAAACAATGGATTACAAACTATTAACAAATTTAAGAAGATATGGTAGTTCTTTATTTGAAATGATATTTGAAACTATGTATGAAGCATGTGAAAACAAAATAATACAAACATCTGAAAAACTACTAAAACCATTTGCTCAGAAAAAAGCATTCTTAACATTTTCATATAAAGGTATATTGAATGAATTCAAACAATTAGGATTTAAAACATTTGATTATGTTTTTTACGAAGGATATGATGAGTTTGATAATCATAGTGATAGATTGTATTCGGTATTGAATCAGTATAAAAATATTTGTAGTAGGGATATAAATGAATTAAAAGAAATTGTAAAAGAAAATAACCATATAATAGAACACAATTATTCTAATTTACTATTATTAATGGATAAATTCAAATCTGATATAAAAAAAGAAGTTACCTATGAATAAGATGCTTTTTTTGGGAGATAGTTTTACTTGGGGACAAGGTTTATACTTTTATAAATGGCAAAAAGAGAAGAAGAAACTTGCACCAGAAGTAGGAGGAATGTATGATGCTCATTCTTCGTATATAGAACCGGATGATTTGATATACAAAGATTCATTATCATTTACCGGTCTTGTATCATCTTATTATAATTTAACACCTATAAAAAGACAAAAAAATGGAGGTAGTAATACTGAGATAGTTTTAGATATGATTCCAATGATAGATATGTATAACAATTCTATTGATAAATTGGTATTTCAATTCACATCAATATCTAGATATCATTTTAGAGATCTTAATATGGGAATAATAGAAACTACTTATAAAGATAATGATAATAGATACATCGATAAAATAATAGAAGAAAGGGTTGAGAATTTTTATAATTATATCGATGGCATTCTTTCATATTTTTCAAAATTATATAACTTTCAATATTGTTATATGGATTGGTTAGGAGATTTTTATCAGTTTGATCCTACTAAATTTGTAACTTTTGATGTTGATGGTGTTGAGTATAAACATTTTCATCCATTTCTACACAAATATAAAATAGATTTGGATATTGATAATAAAAAAATTGTAGATTTACACTTAAATAAAGATGGACAAGCTATATCATCAGCTTCGATTATCAAACATTTCTGATAATCCAAAGCATATAATATTTTTGGGAGATTCCTTTAGTTGGGGGCAGGGATTATATCTGCCAAATTGGTTGGAAAGAAAACCAGATATATTATCTACTATAATTGATAATCATCCTAATGAAGATGAAATATCGGTTCAATGGAAAGAACAAGAATTATATGTAGATGATATTGATATTCAGATAAAGGATAGTTTATCATTTACTAATATAGTAGCAGATTCGTTGAATAGAAAATGTTTAAAGAGAATTCACAACGGAGGTAGTATTCAGAGTAATATTGATATATTAAGTGAAATTGTTAAAACTGGAAATGTTTATAAAGATGTTATTATTATTTTTCAGTTTTCATCTATCGCAAGAGATGAATTTGATAATATAACCGATGATGAATTTAAATTATTGAATTCAAAGGATTTGGATATAAGAAATATTTTAACAAATAGAATAAAGAAAATATTTGATAAGGTTGATGGTATTCTAAATTCGTTTGAAACAAAATATGGATATAAATACCTTTATTTAGATTGGTTGGGAGATTTTTATGATTTTGCACCTGATAAATTTGTTAAAATAGGTCAATCTAAGTGTTTTGACCCATTATCCCTTAACTATCCTATAAAGTTATCATATAAAGATAAAATTATATGGGATGGACATTTAAATAGTGAGGCTAATCAAATGATAGCTAAATTAATATTAGATAAAATAAATTTGGAGAATTGGAAATAATTTAGTATATTTGTAGAAAGATAATAATATGAAAGAGTTTATTGGAAAATATCAAAAAGCAATTGTAGGAACAGGAGCAGTTGCTGTATTAATTTTGGCATATTTTCAACAAAAAGAATTGGTTAAATTGAGAAGCGAATTAAAAGCTACTCATAGTAATTTAAAACCTGATGTTAATCAGAATCGATACATAGATTCTTTAGTAAAAGTATCTGATTCATTGTATAGTGAGAATTTTAATAATTTAAATGCAGTGGGTAAGTATGAATTGGCGTTGGAGCATTTATATGAAGTGAATCCAAAAGCAGCAAAACAATTTGATGAATACTTACAAAACGAAACTGAATAAAATGAAAAAATTCTTTAAAAAAATTGAAAAATGGTTTGATATTTATGTAGTTTATTTTCTATACAATGGAAATAAAGGAGGTAGATATTATGAATATCTGCGTAAAAAATACGGAAAAGACTTATGAGAAAAGAAAAAATGTATCTTTACTTAGATGATGTAAGGATACCAACTGAGGGGAATTGGGAAATAGTTAGAAACTATGATGAATTCGTAGCACATATTAAATTAAATGGTTTAGAGAATTACGAAGTAATCTCTTTGGATCATGATTTGGGAGAAAGTGCTATGCAGGAATACTATACTAATGTAAAACCCAATTACGAATTGGATTATAAAAGAATAGAAGAAAAAACTGGTATGGATTGTGCTAGATTCTTAGTAGCGGAAAGTATAACTAAACAAATACCTTTACCACAAATCTATGTACATTCTGCTAATCCAATAGGTACTCATAACATATTGGGGTATGTAAATAATTTTTATAGAAATAGTAAATTACCTGAAACTTGTATTAAGGTAAATATTGCTCATACATATACTGAGTTCTTAACTGAAGAAGAAAGAAGAGTAAGGTATAAGATAATGAGAGGAGAATAATTTTTAAACTAAACATGGACAAAAAGTATGAAGTGTATTAAATGTATCAAAGTAGCCAAAGGTTACGAATTGGATGAAATCCGTAGAGTATCAGATATTGATGCGGATGAAAGAGTAAAGGGTGGTTATTGGAAATTCATTCCAAAGAGTGAATGGAAAGCTACCAAAAAACCAACTCAAAAGATTGAAGTGAATGAAGATGTTATTGTTTCTGAAAAACAAACAAAGAAAGGTAAGAAATAATATATTTATAACAAAATAAAATAGTATATGGCATATTCGGATAAGGTATTAGACCATTATTCTAATCCTCGAAATATCGGAACTTTGGATAAGAGTAAAGATAATGTAGGAACTGGATTGGTAGGAGCACCTGAGTGTGGAGATGTTATGAGGTTACAAATTGAAGTAAATGACGGTGTAATAACCGATGCCAAATTCAAAACATTTGGTTGTGGTTCAGCTATTGCCGCATCTTCTCTTGCAACTGAGTGGTTAAAAGGAAAGACTGTGGAGGAAGCTATCACAATTGATAATATGGATTTGGTAGAAGAACTAAACCTTCCACCTGTTAAAATTCATTGTAGTGTGTTAGCGGAAGATGCTATAAAATCTGCCATTAATGATTATAGAATTAAACAAGGATTGGAAGAGTTGGTTTTTGAAAACTAACCTTTTAAATGAAAAAATTGTTGATGGTAGCTACCTTATTGTGTGTAATGGTAGTGGTAAGAGCACAAGATGTAGTAGTATTAAAACATATAAACTACACTTCACACTTTAGTAAATCAAAGAAATATCCTGTAATGGTAGAATGGTGGGAAACCAAAGTAAAAGTTGGTTGCCCTACACCATTGGCTAGAAAGGATAACTTTAAACCTGACCCATTGTTACCCAAAGAAACTGATATAGCAGCTGATTATATCAATAGTGGTTATGATAGAGGTCACTTAATGCCGGCAAAGAGTAATCAATGTCAAACATCATTTGTACAAGATGAATGTTTCTATTACTCAAATATGGCAGCGCAAACACATAGATTAAATGCGGGTGATTGGAAATCATTAGAAACTTTAACGAGAGATTGGGCAGTTGCTCAAGACTCAGTACATATTTGGGCAGGCAACATTGGTGAGATAAAAAGAATCGGTGGTACTGCCGTTCCCAAACAATGCTGGAAAGTGGTACATATCAAAAAATCTAATGAATGGTTTTACTACTTATTTGATAACGACTTATCTAAACCAGACGGTATCAATAACAATAAGGTTCTAAAAGAAGATATCGAAAAATTAACAGGATTAAAATTCCAATAATAATGATTGTAGTTACAGAAGCGGCGAGCAAACAGATTCAAACCTTAGTAGAAGAAAGTGGTTTTACCACACCTTATCTAAGAGTAGCGGTTAAAGGAGGGGGATGTAGTGGATTATCATACGACCTCTCCTTTGATACCGATGTGAAACAAACTGATATGCTTTTCGAAGATAAAGATGTTAAAGTTATAGTAGATAATAAATCTCTACTATATTTGTTCGGAACTGAATTGGATTATTCAGGTGGATTGAACGGAAAAGGATTTGAATTTAAAAATCCTAATGCATCCAGAACTTGTGGATGTGGTGAATCTTTTTCTTTATAATGAAAAATTTCAATAGAGTTTATATAAATGGTAGTAGTTTGAGTTGTGGTGGTTCATTAAACTACAAATCAAGAGCATGGGAACATTATGTAAAAGAATGTGGAATTACGGAATGGGATGATAGTAAAAAAGTTTCGTATGGAAATGTTTTGGCAAAAATGTTAAATGCTGAAGCTATTAATGAAGCAAAAGAAGGTGGAGGATTGGATAGGTTAATCCGTAAAACATATGATTTCATATCTAATTCATCTTTATCAGAATTAAATGAAACCATTTTTGTATTCGACATTCCATTACAACCTGCTAGATTTGAAGTTTATTCAAAGGAATACGATGACTGGTTCGTAGTAGCGGTTGCATATAATGGTATGGGTGGAAACTCTATCACAAAAATAGAAATAAGTAGAGATGATGAAACATGGGAATCTAATTTATCATTCAGTAGAGATTTCTTTGATTCTAAATTATTTTTATCATTAGAGGAAACAAAAAAGCATGATAAGTTATTAAATGAATTTGTAGATGCTTATTATGATTATGAAGTTCAGACTAATAGATTATTAAGAGAACTTACTATGTTTTATTGTTTTTTAGATAAAATGGGAATACACTATTTTAGAGATAACAACGAAACTATATTCGCCGGTTCAGTTAATTTTCAAAAGAGAGAAGCGGCAAATGATTTGATAGAAAAGTTAAAATTATTTGAATCATCAAATCCTAATATAATAAATTCTCCAACCATATGGAATCTATCGGAGAAAAAAGGATGGAGACTTGTGGATGAATCTCCAATAGATGATGCTCATTTGGGTTATTATGGTAATATAAAATATGCGGAATATCTATATAAAAAAATAGAAAATTCTTAATATTTATATCAACTAACCCCAAATAAAATGACAAAAAGAGAAAAGGTAAATGCAAATCGTAAAAAGATTGCAAAGAAGACCCGTAAAGAACAACAAAGAGCAGGTATCTTTAAAAAGAAAACCTAATTCAATCCCCTTTTATTAGGGGATTTTTTTTATTTGGAAATGTAACAAATTTTTACTATATTTGTTACAATAGAACTATTCATATGGCTAAAATAGAACCTAATAGTAAAGATAAACCCAGAAAATTTCAACATGTATTCAAAGATGAAGATGGATGTGAATCAGTATGGAAATATGATTTAGATAAGTTTCCTAACGGACCAATTTCGGTTGAGATAAAGTATCCACCTCACTACGAAAAGGCTCTTAAAAAGAGGCAGAAGGAGGCTAAGTTGGAAAGGAGCAAATCTACATTAGAATTGGCAAAAGAAGGTAAATTAAAAGAAAGAAAGTTTTGGTAATACCAACTTTTTTTCGTATATTTGTATAAATCATAGTTTTATGTACAATATGACCATAATAGGAATACTTACATTTTTATACATTTTATGGATGGCCTATGTAATGTGGTCTGCACCATTGATGAAAGAAAATGAAGATGGTAGTTGGACAACTATGAGACCAGAAAGAAAATTTAGAGATTTATTTAAACAAAAAAACAAAAAATAATATTATGAGTTTAGTAGGTAGAATATTCCCAGATATCACAAAGAAAGCAATTGATGAAATGGGTGATACATTTGAATTGAATGTATTGAAAGAAGCAGTAGAAGGTAAGCAGAAGGTATTACTATTTTGGTATCCAAAGGATTTTACATTTGTATGCCCGACTGAAATCCACGCTTTTCAATCTCAATTAGAAGAATTTAAGAAGAGAAATTGTAAAGTGATTGGTGCAAGTTGCGATTCAGCTGAAGTGCATTTTGCATGGCTTACTACACCAAAGGATAATGGTGGAATCGAAGGAGTAACATTCCCTTTAATTTCAGATTCAAACCGCCAATTGGCTGGTACATTGGAAATCTTAAACGATGTTGAAGATGATTTTGTATCATATAGAGCAACTTATTTAATTGATGAAACGGGTGTAATCTTTCATGAATCAGTAAATGATATGCCAATTGGTCGTAATGTAGATGAGTATTTACGATTATTGGATGCTAAAATCCACAACGAAAAGCACGGAGAAGTTTGCCCGGCAAATTGGGAAGAAGGTAAAGAGGCGATGAGTGCAACAAAAGATGGTGTGGCTAACTATTTAACAAATAACTAATATGATAGAATTAGGATTAGATAATTTATTAGAATATGTTTCTAATAATAGTAAAGTAATGGTTCAGTTTGGAGCCGGATGGTGTGGTAATTGTAAGATTACTAAACCTAAGTTCAAACGATTGGCAACTGAAAATACCGATGTAACATTTGTGTATGTAGATGCTGAGAAGTTTCCAGAAAGTAGAAAGTTAGCTAATGTAACTAACTTACCAACATTCGCAGGATTTAAAAATGGAAACTTAGTAAAAGAGTTGCAAGGTAATAAAGAAGAAACAATTAAAGAAGTATTAAATGCGGTTACCACTAATTAAACATTTGGTAGAAAGATTTGATGAAGATTATATGGAAGAAACCATTATGGTCTTAGAACATCTGATTGAAGCTCCTGGTATAAAGGATGAAGAATTGGATGTTATTGGTGAATTGATTTCTAACATTGAAGGTGCTAAAGCAGTTATGCAAGATATGAAATCCAATAAAACCGAATTAAAAACCGCCCTTAACGGATTTATGAAAAGAGTTATGGGTTCAATTGATAAATAATGAAATTAGAATTTAAGAATTCATTTTTTGAAAGTGTAGAGAAATTAGTTTGGTACGATACTAAACTATGGAAGGTATGGGAATTTATCACAAGAACAATACCTCGCTTCTTTAAAAACATTTGGAGATTCAGAAAGGAATTGGCATCACATGAATGGTGGGATTATAGATATACATTAGAGATGATATATCGTTCATTATCTATTATGGTTGTTAAGTTGGAGAAGGATGGAATTGAGGAAGATAGTAGTAGAATGAAAAAGATTAATGCTATTAAAAGAGCATTAGAATTGATTAAACATAAGTTAGATGATGATTATGTAGATAGGGGAGAATTAAAATTAGGTGAAATTAATTGGAAGCCATTTGAATTCGAACCGGTTGGAGATGGTACATATAGTTTAACTGATAATGATACTCCTGCAGAAAAAAAGCATATGAAGAAAGTATTTGAATATGCTCAAAAATTAGAAGATTCGGAATGGAAAGAACTTTGGGATATCATAAAGGGTAATCAAAGTATGAATCAGTATAAAAAATTACTTAAAGATACTCCACCTGAAGAATTAATGTTAGATAGAGTATGGAGTAAGTGGTTCAATGGTTCTGATATGAGAGGTTGGTGGGATTAATAATATAAAAGATAATTGATATGGAATATGTAATTTTATTCATGGTAATGGCATTGATAATTGGGTTTATAGCATGGAGATGGGTAGTTGGTATTGATTATATGGAAAAGAACCATCCTGATTATAAGGGGGATGATTTTCTTAATTGGGGAAGTGATAAGGAAGAAAACGAAAACGATAAAAACCAAATATTATAATATGAAAAAAAATGTTATTATTGATTATGTTGATTATGCACTAACTGATGATAGAGTTTTTGTTGATAATGAAAAAGTAATCTATAATGTAAAAGATGAAGCAGGTAGAGATTATTTTATACCAGGAACCATCGGAATGTTATCCGGTTCTATGGTAGTTAAAATATGGTCTATTGAATCGGAAGAGGATTTAACTGATAGTATTTTCTCTGATGATGTAGAATATGATGATGAATATTATAAATCAACATATTTCCCAACCAAAGAGGAAGAGGAAGCTGCTCATAAATTGTTTAACGAAATTAATGAAGAAAATGGAGGAAATTAATTATTATCCCTTAGAAGTATTAACTAAAGCAGAAAGCGTGTTAATGCAGAGAATTCGTAGAATGAAAGATGGAGAACCGAAATATTCGGCATCCGAAAGATTAAGAGAAATTCGAAATGTTATCACAATGGTTAAAAAACAATGTATTCCATCCCTATCTGAAAATTAGACTATAATAAATTTTATAATATTTATACTAAACATAGACTAAAAAATGGGAATATTAAGTGAATTAAAACAATTAACTGAAGATCTTAAAAAAGCAGAAGCTGAGATTGTAGAACAATTAATGATAGAAGGGGTAGATGATCCTGGTATTCTTAAATGTATATTCTTAGCAGGTGGGCCTGGTAGTGGTAAATCATATACTGCAAAAGAAATCTTCGGTGTAGGTAAAACTGCGTTTAGTTCAGTATCAGCGGGAGGTTTGAAGATTGTAAATTCAGATTCAGCATTTGAAAAATCATTAAAAGATAATGGTATCAATCCTAAAGATTTAGGAACAATAGATAAAGATTCCGAATTGTGGGATAAGATTGCAGGAGAGAATAATCCTAATTCAATCAGAGAGAAAGCAAAGAAGATTACCCAAAAGCAACAGGCATTCTATGAGGCTGGTAGATTGGGTATGATTATCGATGGAACTGGTGATGAAGTGATGAAGATTAAGAAGAAGAAAGAGCATGCTGAATCATTAGGATATGATTGTTATATGATTTTTGTGAATACCTCATTAGAAGTTGCACAAGAAAGAAACAAAAGTAGAGATAGAACTTTACCTGAAGATTTAGTAAATCAAATTTGGAAAGCTTGTCAAAACAATTTGGGAGCGTTTCAATCTATGTTCGGTGGTAATTTCATCATTGTGGATAATACTGAATACAAAAAATATCAAAGTAGTGTTAAGAACAAAAAAACGGGTGAGATAAAGATTGTGGATACTACAATTGCGCAAAACATCCAAAAAGGAATTAACTCATTTTTAAGAAAACCTATTTACAATCAAATAGGAAAGAAGTGGATAACTACTGCTAAGATGTTAAAGAAAGCAAAACTTATATAATGTATAAATTAAGAAACCTATTAGAATCACTATATATTCCTTTGTGGATACTAAAGGATTTTATGTGGCTTATAGGATGGGGTTTCGCTAGTTTAATATTTGCAATTCCCACTATTCTAATATCTATAATTTTAGTAGGATATACATCTGGATTAAAAAAGAAAGAACACATCATATTTACTATGTGGGCAATTGCCAATACTCTATGGATGACATATGAGTGTTTTGGATGGAATACCAATGAAATTGCCGGAATGTTTTATGGAGTATCTATTTTCTTAATTACCATAGTTTTGCCTGAAATAACGGCAAAATACCTAAAGGATTAATAATCAGAGAGTTATAACTGATTGATTTTCAATAAAAATTTTTAAAAATATTTAGAAAAAGGCTTGGATTTTCCAAGCCTTTTTTGTAGTTTTACTATGTAATAAAAATGAGAGATATGGAAAATCTAATAGGTCAAATGGTTCATGTGGTGGTTTCCAAAGATGGTAAAAAGGGAACTAAATTTCTTAAAGTATGTAAGGTAAAGGCTCGTTCAATTCTATTCATCGAAATAGATAAACAAAATCGTAAGAATATCTTCCGTAAGGTTGCTAAAAAGGATATTACACCTATTGGATTGATTGGAGAATCTCCTGCTTTTTCTATTAAAGATGGGGTATTGCCTGAGAAATGGGAGAGTTCTTGGGATAGTATGGGTAGTTACTCTCCATCGGTTCGTAGTTATGGTAGATTTGCACAAGCAGCTAGACCATCACTTACTAACTATTCAAATTATATGAAACCCTCAACTACTAACTCATCCGTTGGATTTCCAATGGTATAAAATATAAAACTATGAAAGTTACAAAAGCAAGTCAATTATCGGGCATTGAACATACAATGGAATTAAACATCACTTCAGATGAATTGGTGAGAATTGAAAATCGTTTCTATACAAAGGAATTGATTCAGAACATTGTTCCTAATTTAACTATGGGGGAAAGAGAGTTTTTAATGACAGGTATTACTGAGGAAGAGTGGAATAAAACTTTCGGAGAAATTGATTAATAAAATTTAAAATATAAAGTTATGATGTACGATTCGTATGATGTTGAAGTAATTGCCGACCGAATGGAAATGGAGGCAGAAGTTATTAGAGAAATGAACGAAATGGATGAGATGAAAGAATTCGAATTCGTTTATTATGGTTGGATTCCTGGTTATGGTGATTTTGATATTGACTCCGAAGTAATTAGAGCAAAATCAAAAGAAGAAGCTGAAGATATCTTTTGGCTAACTAAACGATTTATTAAAAACGGTCCATCTATCACACAAATTAGCTAATAAAGATATGTTTAACGAACAAGTATTTTGGAAAGAA
>JACCDP010657942.1_pt1 | contig 24000 bp, 20 predicted proteins | sample 7445841 | NCBI WGS metagenome assembly JACCDP01 (sample SAMN15323441, study PRJNA562643) | freshwater metagenome | isolation source: river surface water | place: USA:Blue River Watershed | collected 2017-08-17
CCAGCAAAATCTGGCCACTGGCTTGCAGAAAAATCAATGGCATTGGCCCCAAGGCCGATGAAAAATTGCAAGCCCAAGGTATCCACACCATTGGTGACTTGGCCATGAAAGAGCGTGATTGGTTGGTCCAGCACTTTGGCAAAAGTTACGGCGCTTGGTTGCATGATGCAGCGCACGGACTTGATGATCGGCCGGTGGTCACTGAAAGCGAGCCGGTATCGATGAGTCGTGAAACCACGTTCGAGAAAGACCTGCATGTGGTGCACGACCGCGCTGCACTCGGCGAGATCTTCACCCGCTTGTGCCAACAAGTGGCGGCCGACTTGCAACGCAAAGGTTATGTCGGCAAAACCATTGGCATCAAGTTGCGCTTTGACAATTTCAAAAGTGTGACCCGCGATCAAACCTTGGACCACTACACCGCCAACCCCCTGGAGATTCGACAAGTGGGTGGCTGGTGTTTGAAACGCGTTGAGATGAAACGCCGACTGCGTTTGTTGGGTGTGCGTGTTGGTGCGTTGGTCAAACAAGACTCTGATGAAGCACAGAACCCTTTATCCTCTGCCCTGACTGCCCGAGAACCTGCCCCACCGAAAGAGACACACCATGAGCAAGCCGACCTGTTTTGAACTGCACATTGAAAACCACATCGCCCATTTGGTCTTGAACCGACCCAGTGAACTCAACACCATGCACATGGTGTTTTGGCGCGAGTTGGATGGCGTGTTGCACAACTTGCACCAAAGCAAAGAAGCCCGCGTGCTGGTCATCAGCAGCAGCGGCAAGCATTTCAGTGCGGGCATGTCCCTTGACGCCTTTGGTGCATCGGTCAGCATGGACGACCACAGCGCTGAAGGGCGCGCGGCGATTGCCGATTTGCTGTGGGAATTGCAGTCCACGTTCACGCGTTTGGAAAACCTGCGCATCCCTGTGATCGTGGCCATTCAAGGGGGCTGCATCGGGGGCGCGGTGGACATGGTGACGGCTTGTTGCTTGCGCTATGCCAGCGCCGATGCGTTTTTCTGCATTCAAGAAATCAACATCGGCATGGTGGCCGATGTCGGCACTTTGCAGCGCTTGCCCAAACTCATCCCGATGGCGGTGGCCAAAGAACTGGCCTACACCGGTCGGCGCATGGGGGCTGAGCAAGCCTTGCAACACGGCTTGGTGAACCAGGTGTTGCCGGACGCCGCCAGCGCCCTGGAAGCCGCCATGAAAGCGGCGGCGGAGATTGCCAGCAAGCCGCCCATTGCGATTGCCGGCACCAAACAAGCCCTGCACTATGCGCGTGACCACAGCACCGAGGACGCTTTGAAACAAATGGGTTGGTTGCAAAGCGGCATCTGGAGCAACCGCCATGTGCAAGAGGCGATTGCCGCGTTTCAAACCAAACGCACAGGCCACTATCCTGAGTTGGCGGAACTCAAGTCGTTCAAAGACTGAGGTTCATTGTCGAGCGTTGCGCACATTGATCGGCAGGGCCTGCGGGTGGCTGCTGCGCCAAGGGTTGATGTCCACGCCACCACGTCGGGTGTAACGCGCGTACACACTGAGTTTGCTGGGCTGGCAGCGTGTCCAAATGTCCATGAAGATGCGCTCCACACAGTGCTCGTGGAATTCATGGTGGTTGCGAAAACTCACCAGGTATTGAAGCAGACCAGCTTGCTCCATTTGGGGACCGCTGTAGCTGATGGCCACGCTGCCCCAATCGGGCTGACCCGTGACCAAGCAATTGCTTTTGAGCAAGTTGCTGCACAAGGTTTCGGTCACCGGCTTTTCATCCAGGGCCGCCTTCAGCAACTGGGGTGCTGGTTGGAATTCGGTGCATTCCAAATCCAATCGGTCTAAATCCACACCTTCCAACTCTTGTACTTTCTCGCGGTTGAATTGATCGGGTGTGAGCAACTGCACGCCCACACCCGCTTTCATCGGGCCGCCGCGCCACACCGCCTCGCTCAAATCTTTTTGCAGCACGTCCCGTACTTGCGACAAGGACTCAAAACGGCTGTTGTTGAAACTGTTGAAGTACAGCTTGAGCGATTTGCTCTCAACCAAATGGGTGCTTTCGCAGGGCACCACCAAGCGTCCTAAGGCCACTTGCGGTTTGCCGCGCAGGTTCAACCAACTCAATTCATACGCGGTCCACAAATCAGCGCCGACAAACACCGGCTGACCCGTGATGCCCAATTGTGCTCTTTGCGTTGCTCTGGGCAAGGGAAACAGCAAGCCTGGGTCGTACTGGTCGGCGTAACTGGCGACCTTGCCCAGCTGAGATTGTTCGGGCGAGTTCATGCGGGCGTGTGGGCGTTCAAGAAGGGCAGCAAACGGTTCATCATCAGACGGACCGCGCCGGGCGCAAAGTCGTGGCCCATGCCCTCAATCCCCAACAACTTGGCGTTCGGAATGCGCTTGGCAATGTCTTCACCACAGGCGTAAGGCAGCAATGGGTCGGCTTTGCCGTGCAGGACCAAAGTGGGGGCATGGATGTTGTGCAACAACCCAGCGCGGTCGCGGTCTGCCATCACCGCCAACATTTGCCGATACGCCCCCAAGGGTCGCACACTGCGTTTGTTGGAGTCGTCCACCAGTTTTTGCTGCGAGCCCTCGGGGTGCTCAAACCCCGGACCTGCCAAAGCTTTGACAAAACGCAAACCATGTTGGCGTGCGGCCTCTGAGCCCGACGCAGGCGGCGTCATGAGGATGCGGCGCATGGCGGGTCTGGGGCCAGGCAACCCCTTGGCACCACTGCTGCTCATGATGTTGGTCAGGCTCAGCACACGCTCGGGGGCGGTCAGGCACAAGCGCTGGGCAATCATGCCGCCCATGCTGACGCCGACCAAATGGGCTTGTTGAATTTTCAGGTGATCCAAAACGGCCAACGCGTCTTGGGTCATGTCTTGCACGCTGTACGGTGTCTGGGGTTTCAAGCCCAACTTTTGTTGGAACATGAACCACAGCAAATTCGGTGTTGGGGCTTCATACATGGACTGCGACAAACCGATGTCACGGTTGTCAAAGCGCACCACGCGAAACCCTGCCAGGTGCAGTTGATGCACCATGTCATCGGGCCAGACGATGAGTTGCATGGACATGCCTGCAATCAGCAACACGGCTGGTCGATCCCGCTCTCCCGTGTCTTCCACTTCCAGGCGCAAGCCATTGGCGAATATTTGCATCTTGTTCAATCGTTGATGTGACGGCGAAACACCAAAGTATCGTCGCTGGACACACTGGGGGCAAACGCATAGCCCTCCAGGTTGAATTTTTGCAAGGCTTGGGGTGTTTTCAGTTGGTGTTGTATGGCATAGCGGGCCATCAAACCACGGGCGCGTTTGGCAAAGAAGCTGATGATTTTGTATTGACCGTTTTTGTGGTCTTGGAACACACATTCAATCACCTTGGCCTGCAACACTTTGCGGTCCACCGCTTTGAAATACTCTTGGGACGCCAAATTGACGATGACCGGGTCTTTTTCATGGGCCAGTTGGGCATTCAGATGCAGCGCCAGTTGCGAACCCCAGAATTGATACAAGTTGTGGGCTTTGCCGTGCTTGAGCGCCGTGCCCATCTCGAGGCGGTACGGCTGCATCAGATCAAGGGGCTTCAACACCCCGTACAAACCACTCAAGATGGCCACATGGTCTTGCGCCCATTGCAAGTCTTGGGGTTTCAAACTCTTGGCGTCCAGTCCCTCATAGACATCGCCATTGAAAGCCAACACCGCAGGGCGTGCGTTGTCTTGGGTGAACGCGGGAGACCAGGCTTTGAAACGATCTGCATTCAGTTGCGCCAAAGGCGCACTCAAGTCCATCAGTGCGGCAATTTGCTTGGGCGACTTCTTTTTCAGGGTGTTGATGAGATCAGCCGATTGCGCCACAAACTGCGGCGCACTGGTCTGCACCGGTGGCAGCGGGGATTCGTAATCGAGGGTTTTGGCAGGTGACAGCAGGAAGAGCATCAGGGGATTATTTCAAATCCCCAGCCAAGGAGGCCAACGCGTCTTCTGCGATCTGTGTATGGGCCGGGTAGTTGGTGTGGTCGCAGCCCAGTTTGGCGGCTGCGCCAGCCTTGAGGGCGGCTTTGGTGGCCGCATCAAACTCAAAACGCACGAAGTGAACCGCGGAGGTTTTTTCCTCGTTCTCGCGGTCCAAGTCTTCATCCGCGATGGCATAAACACGGGGATGACCTTCTACCTCGATGAACATGCGGTCTTCCACACCAATGAGTCGCGCCAATTCGCGTTTGCGTTCATTCACATCCGGGTACTCGATCAGCATGGTGGCTTTCCAATTGCTGCCTTCGGGTACCAGTGGCGCATAGGCATCAATCTCTTGTTGAATGCCCTCTTCTTCGAAGATTTTTTCGATCCGCAGCATTTCTTGAATTTGATAGCGGATGGTGGTTTCGCTTTCAAACTGCAAGGTGATGTGCTCGCCCAAATGCACCGAGCGGAGTTTGCGGTGCGCCAGCACCTCGGCTTTGTGACTCTTGCGGAATTTGCTGTAGGCCTCCAAGGTCATGAGGCTGTCGGCGGTGATGTGTCCGGTGATCTGCATGGCTGTCTTTCAATTAATTGGAATCTGACCCCGATTACTTCAAACCGTAGGCCTTGGCCACAAGACTGATGGGGTGTTGAAGTTCGGGCACGGCTTGGCCACTGGCCTCAAAGCCTTGGGCGATGTGGTGGCCGCCCAGCGGGCAGTCTGAGCTGATGAAGTCGGGCTTGCTACCGTCTTTCATGGTGGCCATGGCTTTCACCACGGGTTTGGCCAGTTTCATGGCGTAGGCATGGGTGGCTTTTTTCACGCCGTAGGTGCCGGCATGACCCGAACACCGCTCGATCGTGTTGATGGTCGTGTCGGGAATCATCTTGAGCATTTCTTCGGTTTTCTTGCCGATGTTTTGCACACGACCATGGCAGGGAATTTGGTAGCTGACATTGCCCAAGCTTTGCGGAAATTCGGTTTTGAGCAAACCATCGCGCTTGCGCGCCATCAGGTATTCAAACGGGTCCCACATGTGCGCTTTGACGAGTTGAGTTTCAGCATCGTTGGGGTACATCAACGGCAGTTCTTGTTTGAACATCAAGGTGCAAGAAGGCACAGCACTCAAGATGGCATAACCCTCGCGGGCGTACTTGGCCAAAATGGGGATGTTGATCTGTTTGTTCGCATCCACGGACTTCAAGTCACCCAACTCGAGCTTGGGCATGCCGCAGCATTTTTCTTTGGACACCAACTCGTAGGGGATGTCGTTGTGATCGAGGATTTTCAGCAAATCCATGCCGATGCCAGGCTCGTTGTAATTCACATAACAAGTCGAATAAATGACGACCTTGCCAGGTGTTTTTTCACCATTCAACACCTGGCTTGATTGGGCTTTGGGTGCTTGGCTGCGGAACTTTTGGCTGGCCAGTTCGGGCAGCCAGGCGTCCTTGTCCACGTCCAAAGCGCTTTCCATCAAGGAACGCGCCATGCTGGTTTTGTTCAGGGCATTGACCGCTTGCACCACGATGGGAATACCGGCGAATTGGCCATGCACATCGGTGGAGGCCAAGAATTTTTCGCCCGTGGTGACTTCGCCTTTTTGAAACTTGATGGCTTTGGCCCGCAACATGGTGTGGGGGAAATCAAGGTTCCATTCATGCGGTGGCACGTAGGGACATTTGGTGAGGTAACACAGGTCGCACAAATAGCACTGGTCCACCACTTTCCAATAATCTTTTTTATCCACGCCATCCATTTCCATGGTGGGACTTTCATCCACCAAGTCAAACAGCGTGGGGAACGAGCCGCACAAACTCACGCAGCGGCGGCAACCGTGACAAATGTCAAAGATGCGCTCCATCTCGGTGAGGCAGGCTTCCTCGTTGTAGAACTCGGGGTTGAGCCAATCAAGGGGATGGCGTGTGGGTGCTTCCAAGCTGCCTTCGCGTGCCATGGTGGGTCCTCTGGGAATGGATAGTGGAAGAAGGCGTTGCGCCGTTCAATATTCAGAGAGGGGCGCTGTGAACAACACAACGCCCAACCCTCAATGCTGAAAAAAAGATCAATCGACCAGTTCAGCCAATGCTTTGGCGTAGCGATTCGCGTGTGAACGCTCTGCCTTGGCCAAGGTTTCAAACCAATCGGCGATTTCGTCGTGGCCTTCTTCGCGTGCGGTTTTGGCCATGCCAGGGTACATGTCGGTGTACTCGTGGGTTTCGCCAGCCACTGCGGCTTTCAGGTTGTCACGGGTGGCACCAATGGGCAAACCGGTGGCGGGGTCGCCGCATTGCTCCAGCCACTCCAAGTGACCATGGGCATGACCGGTTTCACCTTCAGCGGTGGAACGGAACAAAGCGGCCACGTCGTTTTGGCCTTCGATGTCGGCTTTGTTCGCGAAATACAAATAACGGCGGTTCGCCTGTGACTCACCCGCAAATGCGGCCTTCAGGTTTTCTTCCGTCTTGGAGCCTTTGAGTGCTGCCATGAAATATCTCCTTGGTTGATGAATAGCCTTGGCTTGATTGCCAAAGTCAAGGCCGAGGTTACTCCTTGTCTGGGACAAGCGTCCAATCGAGCCTTTCAATCCTCTTCATGCAAGTTATCTATCAGGGATTGGGTATTGTCTTGTCGCTTCAATCAAAGATGCGGCCCAGTAAACTGGGCCCACATGAATCAAAAGACTTCCCGCGCCAAAACTGAGCATCCCACGCCGTCGGGTTCCAGTAGCAACTACAACTTGCCTCACTATCCCTTTGTGGTGCCTGATGAATTGCGAACGGGTGCAGTGAAACACCACCCCATCGTGATTGTGGGTGCAGGATTGAGTGGCCTCACCCTGGCCTGCAAGTTGGCACACTTGGGCATTCCGGCTGTCGTGCTGGACGAAGACAACACGATTGGCGTCAAAGGGGCGTCCTCACGGGGGATTTGCTACACCCAGCAATCGCTCGAAATCTTTGAACGCTTGGGTATTTACCAGCGGGTGGCGGCCAAAGGTGTGGCCTGGCATGTGGGACGCACCTTCGCAGGCCAGGATGAAGTCTTTTCATTCGACCTGCGGGACCGCCCGCAGTTTTCCGTCAGCCAACAACCGCCCTTCATCAACATCCAGCAGTTCTATGTCGAACTTTTTTTGGTGGAACGCATTCAAGCCTTGAATCAAACGGGCTCACAGATTGACTTGCGTTGGTTGTCCAAAGTGGTGAGTTTCAAGCAAGACAAGCGTTGCGCCTCCTTGGTGGTGAACACCCCAAAAGGCAGCTACACCCTGGAAGCCAGTCATGTGATCGACGCCACCGGCTCGCACACACCCTTTCACGCTTGGTGCGGCGTCACCATGGACAGCAAACGTGGCGACGACCGCTGGTGCATTGCCGATGTGCGCTTCAAAGACACGCCGCCACCCGAACGCCACACTTGGATCGAAGCCCCGTTCAATGACAACCGTGCAGTTTGGCAGCACCTGATGGGCGACGATGTCTGGCGCATTGACTACCAAATGGCGCCCGACGCTGACCCGGCCTATGTGAGTCGCGACGATGTGGTGCGCGAGCGCTTGGCCAAACAATTTGGCAAGGGCGTCAAGTGCGAGATTGTGTGGGTCGGTCCTTATGCCTACAAATCACAATGCCTGCATCAATTGCAACACCAGCGGGTGTTTTTCATTGGCGACACAGCCAAAGTGGTGAGCCCCTTTGGGGCGCGTGGTGGCAACACCGGCATTGCCGATGCCGACAACCTGGCTTGGAAGTTGGCCGCTGTGATGCGTGGTCATGCACCGGTTGCCCTGCTCAACAGCTATGGTCAAGAACGCTTGCAAGCAGCCCAACGCAATGTGCAAGTCACCAACCGCACAGCCCGTTATTTGCGGGCCCCCGAAGGGGTGGAACGCTTGTTCCGCGACGCCACCATCAGCTTGGCCAAACACCACGCGTTTGCCCGTCCGTTGATCAACACCGGGCGCATGGCCGAGGCGAACCGCTATGCCGTATCGGACATCTGCAGACCCGAAGGGGGTTGGATGCTGCAAAACGTGGGCGTTCAATTTGCCCAAGAGCACCCAGGCAGCCTGAGTGATTTGCTGCAATGGGCCGATGGCAAGATGTTGCTGCTGGTCTTCGGCGCCTTGAAACGCACCGCGATTCAAAAACTGGCGCTGCTCAGCATGGGCACACCCGTGCGCATTGTGCAAGTGGTGCACAAAACACGAGGTGATGCCTTGGAACACGTTGTGGACAAAGGCAAGCAGCTGCGCAAAGCCTGTGGCGCGGATGGCCACGGTTGGGCTTTGCTGCGCCCCGATGCGTATTTGGCAGCCCGTGGACAACACATCGACGGCAAACTCATTCAGGCCATTGCGCAAGCTTTGGCACTTCATTGATCATTCAGAAACCAACCATGACCACCTCCTTGAAAATTGATTTCGTCTCCGACATTGCCTGCCCCTGGTGTGCTGTGGGCTTGGGCGCATTGGAGCAAGCCTTGGACACGCTGCAAGGCGAAGTCAAAGCAGACATTCATTTCCAACCCTTTGAACTCAACCCGAACTTGGCTGAAGGTGGTCAAGACCTGTTTGAACACCTGCATCAAAAATACGGGTCGAGTGCTGAACAACAAGCGCAGATGTACCAAAACATCAAAGCGCGTGGCGCCGAGGTGGGTTTTGCTTTTCACCCCACCGGGCGCGGGCGCATCTTCAACACCTTTGATGCGCACCGACTGCTTTATTGGGCTGAGGTGACTGGTGACGCTGATGCGCAGCGTCGTTTGAAAAAAGCATTTTTTGAAGCCTACCAAGGACGCGGTGAAAACATCGAATCGCACGCGGTCTTGTTGGCTGTGGTCAACAGCTTGGGGCTGGATGGCGCAGCCGCGCAAGCCGTCTTGGAGAGTGACGCCTATGCCCAAGAAGTGAAAGCGCGAGAGCAGTTCTATACCAACGCCGGTATCAGCGCCGTGCCCGCCGTCATCATCAATGACCGACATTTGATTTCAGGCGGGCAACCTGCGCACGTGTTTGCGCAGGCCTTGCGCGACATTGCCGCGCAAGCAAGCTGAGCCTGCGGGCATGCCTCGCTAAAATGCCCACTTCCTTTTGATGTCCAAGCGTTCGTTGTTGTTGAACGCCACTTATGCCAAAGCCCCCTATGAGCACCCCCACCGCGCAACCAGGCTTAGAGAGCCTGTCCAAATCTTTTGAACCCGCCGCCTTAGAAGCCCACTGGGGGCCAGTTTGGGAACAGCGTGGCTATGGTGTTGCTGGTTTTCGTGGAACTGGGCAGCCCAACGCAGAACAGCCCTCATTCGCGATTCAATTGCCGCCACCCAATGTGACTGGCACTTTGCACATGGGCCATGCGTTCAACCAAACCATCATGGACAGTTTGACGCGCTACCACCGGATGCGCGGTTTCAATACCGTGTGGATACCCGGCACTGATCACGCCGGCATTGCCACGCAAATCGTGGTGGAGCGTCAATTGCAGGCCCAAGGCATCAATCGCCATGACATGGGACCCACGCCCGCCGAGGCGCGGAAAAACTTCATCAGCAAAGTGTGGGAATGGAAAGAGCATTCAGGCAACACCATCACCCAGCAAATGCGCCGCATGGGCGACAGTGTGGACTGGACGCGCGAGTACTTCACCATGGACGACAAGTTGACGCCTGTCGTCACCGACACCTTCGTGAAGTTGTACCAACAAGGCTTGATTTACCGAGGCAAACGTTTGGTCAGTTGGGACCCCGTGTTGCAAAGCGCGGTGTCGGACCTGGAAGTGGAAAGCGAAGAGGAAGACGGGTCCCTTTGGCACATCTGCTATCCATTTGCAGGTGGTGCGCAACAAGTCGCTGGTGAAACAGTGCAGGGTTTGGTGGTGGCCACCACACGTCCAGAAACTCTCATGGGTGACGTGGCCGTCATGGTGCATCCTGAAGACGAACGCTATGCCCACTTGATCGGCCAACAAGTTCAACTGCCTTTGTGTGACCGAACGATTCCGGTGATTGCTGACGAGTATGTGGATCGCGCATTTGGGACGGGCGTGGTGAAAGTCACGCCTGCCCACGATACCAACGACTATGCCGTTGGACAGCGCCACCAATTGCCCATCATTGCTGTGTTGAATTTGGATGTGACGGTCAATGACCAAGCACCCGCGAAATACCGTGGCATGGATCGGTTTGTGGCGCGCAAAGCGGTGGTGGCCGACTTGCAAGCCCAAGGCTTGTTGGTTGAAATCAAAAAGCACAAGCTCATGGTGCCGCGTTGTGCGCGCACCGGACAAATCATCGAGCCCATGCTGACCGACCAATGGTTTGTCGCCATGAACAAGGTCAGCCCGCAAGACCCCACGGGCAAAAGCATTGCGCAAAAAGCCATTGATGCCGTGCAAACCGGCGAAGTGAAGTTTGTCCCTGAAAACTGGGTCAACACCTACAACCAGTGGATGAACAACATCACCGATTGGTGTATCTCACGCCAACTCTGGTGGGGTCATCAAATTCCCGCTTGGTATGACGAAGATGGCCAGGTGTACGTGGCGCACAACGAAGCCGAGGCGCAAGCCCAAGCCCCCGGTAAACAACTGCGTCGTGACGAAGACGTGCTTGACACGTGGTACTCCTCGGCGCTGGTACCCTTCAGCACACTTGGAAAAAACAACGATCAAGATTTGTACTTGCCAAGCAGCGTGCTTGTCACCGGCTACGACATCATCTTCTTCTGGGTCGCCCGCATGATCATGATGACCACGCATTTCACTGGCAAAGTACCCTTCAACCATGTCTATATCCACGGTCTGGTGCGCGATGCACAAGGCAAGAAGATGAGCAAGTCCGAGGGCAATGTGCTGGACCCGGTGGACTTGATTGACGGCATAGCGCTCGAACCCTTGCTCGACAAACGCAGCCAAGGCTTGCGCAAACCCGAAACTGCGCCGCAGGTGCGCAAGAGCACCCAAAAAGAATTCCCAGAGGGCATTCCCGCCTATGGTGCGGACGCATTGCGCTTCACATTCGCCGCGCTCGCCAGCTTGGGGCGCAGCATCAACTTCGACAGCAAGCGCTGTGAGGGTTACCGCAACTTCTGCAACAAACTGTGGAACGCCACGCGCTTTGTGCTGATGAACTGCGAAGGCCAAGACTGCGGCCTGATGGACCACACCAAAGCCGACTGTGCGCCGGGTGGCAAGGCCCATGGCTACATGCATTTCAGCCAAGCAGACCGTTGGATTTCATCGGTGTTGCAGCAAGTGGAAGCAGATGTGGCCAAGGGCTTCGAGGAATACCGCCTCGACAATGTCGCCACGTCCATTTATGAATTTGTTTGGAACGAGTATTGCGATTGGTATTTGGAAATCGCCAAGGTGCAAATTCAAACGGGTGGGCCTGCTGAGCAACGCGCCACACGCCGCACCCTGATTCGCACTTTGGAAGCCATTCTTCGATTGGCGCATCCCATCATTCCGTTCATCACCGAAGAGCTTTGGCAAAAAGTAGCGCCCGTGGCTGGCATGCCCGGCGAATCGGTCAGCATTGCCCGCTATCCCGAAGCACAACCGAACAAAATCGACCTGCAAGCCATCGCCAATGTGCAGCAACTCAAAGCCTTGGTGGACGCTTGCCGCAACCTGCGCGGTGAGATGAACGTGTCCCCGTCAACCCGCATGCCGATGTTTGTGCTCGGCAACACCGAGTTCATGCGCAGCAATGCAGCCGTGTTGCAAGCCCTGGCCAAACTCAGTGAAGTGAAAGTCTTTGAAGACGAAGCCGCATGGCAAGCTGCTGCCCAAGCCGCGCCTGTGGCGGTGGTGGGCGAGACCCGCCTGTGTTTGTTCATCGAGGTGGATGTGGCCGCTGAAAAGATCCGCTTGGGCAAGGAAATGGCACGCTTGCAAAACGAAATCACCAAAGCCAATGGCAAGCTGAGCAATGAGGCCTTTGTGGCCAAAGCACCTCCTGCGGTGATTGCGCAGGAACGTCAACGGGTGGCGGACTTTGAAGCCACCTTGCTCAAAGTGGCTGATCAGTTGAAGAGGCTTGTGTGATATTTGCTGAGTGACTGACACCAGTGCAATCAATGCATGTATCAGCGTCTTTTCAAGACGTGGATAAAGTCGTCGCCCACCGTCTCTTGCGACATCAACTCATTGCCGGTTTGCTTGGAGAAAGCGGCGAAGTCACGCAACGAACCTTTGTCGGTGGACACCACTTTGAGCAATTGCCCGCTTTGCATCGCGGTCAATGCTTTTTTGGCTTTGAGGATGGGCAAGGGGCAGTTCAAACCCCGCGTGTCTAATTCTTGGTCGATGTTCATGTACGTCATTCTAAATTTTGCGCGGCACGCTCTTCCCAACTCATGAACCGCGGTTCAATGCCTTGACTGCGCAACCAATCGCCCATGGCATAGCCAGTGCCAGCCGGCCAACAAATGATGTCTTGGTAGTTGAACAATTTGTACTCGGCCAATTCGGGCGACAAGCGAATGTCGCCTTCAGCCACGGCGTGGTAGGCGATGATGACCTGGTTCATGCGCTGAAAGTCATACACCCCCACCAACTTCAAAGCGGTCACTTTCAAGTTGGTTTCTTCGGCCACTTCGCGGCTGATGCCTTCTTCAGGCGTCTCACCCGCTTCCATGAAACCGGTGATGAGTGCAAAGCGTCGTCCAGGCCAGGCCGCATTGCGCGCCAGCAGGATTTGATCGCCATATTGAACAATGCCTGCCAGCACCGGCGTGGGGTTGTTCCAATGCGTCCAGTTGCACACCACACAGCGCATGCGTTGTTTCGGGCCACCGTCCTCATCTTGGGTGATGAGTTGCAACTCGGTGGCGCACATCGGGCAGTATTGGAAATGGCTCATGCGGGAAACACACCAGTGGACAAGTAACGGTCGCCACGGTCACACACGATGAACACGATGGTGGCGTTTTCCACGCGTTTGGCAATTTCCAAAGCCACCCAGCAGGCACCAGCCGCCGAGATGCCCGCAAAAATACCTTCTTCACGTGCCATGCGGCGGCACATGTCTTCGGCATCCGATTGGCTCACATGAACGATTTCATCGACATGGGTGGCGTCGTAAATTTTGGGCAAGTACTCGGGTGACCATTTGCGAATACCCGGAATGCGTGAGCCTTCACTGGGCTGCGCGCCAATGATGTGCACCTTGGGATTTTTTTCTTTCAGGTAACGCGACACGCCGGTGATGGTGCCGGTGGTGCCCATGGCGCTCACGAAATGCGTGACCTGCCCATGCGTTTGCTGCCAAATTTCGGGACCCGTGGTTTCATAGTGGATGCGCGGGTTGTCTGAATTAGCGAACTGATCGAGCACCAAGCCTTTGCCTTGCGCTTGCATCTGATCGGCCAAATCACGCGCGCCTTCCATGCCGGTGGTTTTCGATGTGAGGATCAGCTCTGCACCAAACGCCTTCATGGTTTGCGCGCGCTCGATGGACAAGTCCTCGGGCATGATGAGCACCATGCGATAGCCTTTGATGGCAGCGGCCATGGCCAATGCAATGCCGGTGTTGCCTGAGGTGGCCTCAATCAAGGTGTCGCCGGGTTGGATGTCACCGCGTTCTTCAGCACGTTGAATCATGGACAAGGCAGGACGGTCTTTCACCGAACCAGCCGGGTTGTTGCCCTCTAATTTGCCCAACAAGACATTGCCTCGTTTTTTGTTGTCTGCAACGCCGATGCGTTGCAGCGCGGCCAATGGCGTGTTTCCGATGGCCGATTCGATGGTCGGATAGTTCATCCCCACACTGTGCCATAATTCCGCCTCTCCCTCCTGCCGGAGTGGCGAAATTGGTAGACGCAGCAGATTCAAAATCTGCCGGTGCAAAACACCGTGCCGGTTCGATTCCGGCCTCCGGCACCAGCTAGAGCAACGAAACCGACCTCACAAGGGTCGGTTTTTTTATTTCAAAACACGCAGGGTTTTCACGCCTGAACTGATCCCGGAAAACCCTTGATAGCCCTTGGCATCACTGTAGACGGGGGCCAGGATGTTGACGTTGTTGCGCATGGCCATGGGACTGAAAAACAGATCACTTGAAGTGCTGGGCTTGCGCCACAGCAACACCGAGCCACCTGGTTTCAAGAAACAAGCATTGGTGCCCAAGGCACGCCCCATGGGGGTTGCACCGCCTTTGCGCAGATTGGGCGGGAAATTGGGTTCAGCAGCGCGGGCTGGCACTTCTGGGGTGTTGAAGACCGGGTCAGCAGGTTGGCCGGCAAAGGCGGGCAAGTGTCTTTGCCAATTGTCCCCCCGGTCTTGTGACCAAGCGTTCCAACCATCTTCGCCACCTTGGTTGACGACGCCGTCCTTGCCACCCGTGCCGCGGAAATAAATATTGGGGCTGTTGCCGGTGAAGGTGAAAAAGGCTTGCGCCTCAATGCCATTGGCGAACTGAAATTCAAGCACCGAGTTGTCCGTGGCCACATAGTGCAAATAAATGGCTGTGCCGGTGTATTTGGGAAAGTAAATGGAGTCGCCACCCAGGCGTTCTTTGGCCGCAATGCGCATCACCACATTGGCATTGCCTTGATGCTTGAACCAAAAATCAGCGTTCAAATTATCAACATCCACTGATTTTTGGGCGGCTTTGTATTCCGCTGATGCGGGACTGGGTTTGTACAAACGCATGTCCCCCGCAGGTTCACTCAATGCTCGGGTTTGCGAAATCTCGCCGTCATAAATCCATCCTGGTGCCACCAAAGATTTGGGTTTGGCCAGCAAATCGGCCCACATGTTGGTGGACAAGACGGTGACGCTGGGGTTGTTCAAGCCTGTGCTGGCGACACAGCCTTCAGTTTGTGGGGCTTGGGTGTCCAAGGAACCAAACAAGGTTTCTGCCAAGTGTTTGTCTGTTTCTTCAGGTGTCTTGGGCGGAATGGGCGGCACCACCGTGTTGTCTGGGTTCAAGGCCTTGGCTTGTGTCCACAAGGTTTTCAATGATCGATTGGCAATGAACAAGGCGGTGTCCTGCGACCAATCGATGGGGGAGGTGGTGAAGGCCGACATGGCGGCCAAGCTGGCCACCTTGCTGTCAATCGTGATGCCGTTGCTGGGGTCTAAATCAAAGTCCAGTGATTGCAAGAAATAAGCAACGTTGCTGGCAATCGGACCATCGCCCCCTTGCGCCATGCTCAAGGGTGTCACCGTCGCCTCGCCCAAGGCCGCAGGCAGTTCAATGTTGCCAATTGAAAACACCACCGCCTGACCCTGTTCGTATTGAAATGTTCCTGAATCGTCTGTCACGCCGGTGACCACCTTGCCATCGGTGGTGGTGATTTTGAAATTGACACCCGAGACCGCGCTGTCAATCAAGCGACCCTTGAGCAAGGTGACCGATGTGCTTGAGCTGCTGGCGGTCGGCGCACCCGTGCCGCCACCGCAAGCGGCCAACAAGCCACTGAGCAGAACCGAGACGAAAGCTGAAATGACTGCAAAAGGTTTCATGGTGAACGGGGTTGATCAACAGCGGTATCGACCGATCCACCCTCAAACTTGAGCGTGAGGCGCTTAAGATCGTGATTTTGCACAAGATGGCCATGAGCAAGCTTTTCTCTTCTTTCACATTTCATTCTCCACGCGGCCCCCTCACCATCCCCAACCGCATCGTGGTCGCACCCATGTGCCAATATGCTTGCCATGAGGATGGTCGCGCCAACGATTGGCATTTGATGCATTGGGCCAATTTGCTCAATGGTGGTGCTGGTTTGTTCATGATCGAAGCCACGGCAGTCACACCCCAAGGGCGCATCACCCCCCATTGTTTGGGGATGTGGGACGATGAAACCGCGCAAGCCTTGGCCGACACCTTGGGACGTGCTCGCCGTTTGGCACCACCCGTGCCGGTGTGCTTGCAAATCGCGCACTCGGGCCGCAAAGGTTCCAGTGCCCAGCCTTGGCACGGCGGCATGATGATCGACAAAGCCCATGGCGGTTGGGACACTGCAGCCCCCTCCCCTTTGGCTTTGTTGCCCGGCGAACCGCCGCCCCATGAGATTGATGCTGCGGGCTTGCAAGCCCTTGAGCAAGCGTTTGTGGATGCGGCCCGACGCGCGCAGCACATGGGCCTGGAGATGATCGAGCTGCATGGCGCTCACGGCTATTTGTTGCACGAGTTTTTGTCGCCCATCGCCAATCAACGCAACGACAGTTTTGGCGGCCATTTTGACAACCGCATTCGTTTCCCACTGCACATTTTCAAAGCCATGCGCGAGGTGTTTGACGGCACTTTTGGCATGCGCTTGTCGGCCACCGATTGGATCGATGGCGGTTGGACGCTTGAAGAAACCACGGCCTTGAGTTTGTTGCTGAAAGAAGCCGGTGCAGATTTCATCCACATTTCTTCAGCGGGCATTGCGCCGCAGCAGCAAATCAAAGTGGGTCCCGGCTACCAAGTGCCGTTTGCCAAGCATGTGAAAGAACAAACCGGCATGCCCACCATCGCCGTGGGCTTGATCACCGATCCGCACCAGGCCGAGGCGGTGCTGGCTGAGGGCAGTGCCGACCTGGTGGCCATTGGGCGCAGTTTTTTGTACAAGCCACGTTGGGGTTGGGAGGCTGCCGCTGCCTTGGGTGGCACGGTGCAAGCCACATCGCAATACTGGCGCAGTCTGCCCAAAGAAGCCAACGGCATTTTTGGCGACGCCAAGATCGGCATGCGCTAAAAAACCGGTTGACCTTTCAAACCCTCGCGCACCGAGGGGTAACGCAATTTGAGGCGCAATTCCCGCTTCAAACGTTGGTTGTGCATGCGCCGCGATTCGCTCATGAAGCTCAAGGTCATGGGCGGCAACTCTTTTTCTGCTTGCGCCCGGTTGATGCGCGGCGGCTGAGGCAATTGCCACAAGTCAGCCGCCAAGTCCATGTACTCGGCCATGCGCAGGTCACTGTCGTCGTTGACGTTCAACACCCGCAACGTGGAACCACGCCACATCGCCAGCACCGTTGCTCGGGCCAAATCATCCGCATGGATGTGGTTGGTGTACACATCATCAGCCGCTTGCAGCACCGGCGTGCCTCTCGCCAATCGTTCACGCGGCGTGCCGCCTTCGCGGTCCAAGGCGTAAATACCTGGAATGCGCAGCACATTCACACGCGACAAGCCACGACGTCCCCAAGCTCGCAACCAGTTTTCAGCATCAACGCGTCGATAGGCCCGAGGCGTTGTCGGGTTCAAGGCCCTTGTTTCATCGATCCAAGCACCTTGGCAGTCGCCATAGACGCCACTGGTCGAGCCGTACACGAGACTGCTTGGCGGCGTGCGGCGTGCCAACACTTGCACCAAGGCTTGGGTGCGTGGATCGGTGTCGCCTTGCAGTGGGGGAGGTGCCATGTGCACCACGTGCGTGGCCACACCGGCCAAACGAAGCAAGCTGCGGGGCTCATCCAAATTGCCCAGCAAAGGGGTGATGTCCTTCGACTGGAGTTCAGCCAATCGATGCACAGAACTGGTCAATGCCAACACCCGACTCGATGCCGCCAACAAGCCGGCCACCCGCAGCCCCACATCGCCACAACCGACGATCAACACCCGGGGTCTTCTGAACCGAGCGGGCAAGGCGCCCAGGGGGCTGAGGTTTGAGGGCAAAATCGCGTCTTTCGGTTGGTGATTACAGGTACAAGGATTTCTCAGATGTCGTTTCAGATTGTCGTTCAGCCCAGCGGTCGCCATTTTTCCACGCAGCCTGGAGAAAGCATTTTGGCCGCCGGTATCCGCCAAGGCATTGGCCTGCCCTATGGTTGCAAAGACGGCGCTTGCGGCTCGTGCAAATGCAAAAAAATCTCGGGCGAGGTGACGATGGCCGAGTACCAAGCCAAAGCCTTGAGCGGCGAAGAATTGGCGCAGGGCATGGTCCTCACTTGCCGCGCCACGCCCTTGTCAGATGTGGTGCTGGAATCCAAACAAGTGGTCGAAGCTGGTGCGTTTCCCATCAAGAAAATGCCCGTGCGGGTGCAAGCACTGGAGAAACTCTCGCACGATGTGATGCGCGTGCAACTGCAGTTGCCCGCCGCCGAACCATTTCAATTTCACGCCGGGCAGTACGTGGAGTTTTTGTTGCGCGATGGGTCGCGCCGCGCCTACTCCATGGGCAATGCGCCACACACCTTGGTGGCGGGTGCCCCCAGTGTCGAACTGCATATTCGCCACATGCCTGGCGGCAAATTCACCGACCATGTGTTTGGCGCCATGAAAGAAAAAGAAATCCAACGGGTCGAAGGTCCTTATGGCAGTTTCTTTTTGCGCGAAGACAGCACGGCGCCCATCGTGTTGTTGGCCTCAGGGACCGGCTTTGCGCCCATCAAGGCCTTGATGGAACACATGCAACACAAAGGCATCACGCGGCCCACACGTTTGTATTGGGGCGGTCGCCGCCCGACTGATTTGTACCTGAACGATTGGGTGTTGGCGCAATTGCCGCTGATGCCGAATTTGGAATACATCCCGGTGGTGTCAGATGCCCTGCCAGAAGACCAGTGGACGGGCCGGACCGGTTTCGTGCACAGCGCGGTGTTGCAAGACACGCCGAGCTTGAGCGGCTATCAGGTGTATGCCTGCGGTGCGCCCATCGTGGTGGACTCGGCCCGCCGTGACTACGTGGCCAACGGCTTATCGGAAGACGACTTTTTCGCCGACTCGTTCACCAGCGAGGCTGACAAGGCGCAGGGCTAAGTCTTGCGTGCCTGGGCGTTTTTCTCGCGCAAGGCACGCATTTTTTCGGCAATCTTGATTTCCAAACCGCGCTCCACGGGCTCATAAAGCGTGGGCGGCTTCATGCCGTCAGGCCAGTAGTTTTCACCCGCGGCAAAGGCATCTGGCTCGTCATGGGCGTAACGGTAAGCCTTGCCGTAGTCCAAGTCCTTCATCAAGGTGGTGGGCGCATTGCGCAGATGCAGCGGAACAGGTCGGGTGCCATCGCTCTTGATGAGCTTGCGCACGCTGTTGTAGGCCTTGTAAACCGCGTTGGATTTGGGGGCGATGGCCAAGTACACCACGCACTCTGCCAGCGCCAATTCGCCCTCGGGGCTGCCCAATCGCTCGTACACCTCAGCCGCATCCAGGGCCAATCGCAAAGCGCGCGGATCGGCCAAGCCAATGTCTTCAGCCGCCATGCGTATCATGCGCCGCGCCATGTACTTGGGCTCTGCCCCGCCATCGAGCATGCGCACCAACCAATACAGCGCGGCGTCAGGGTCTGAGCCACGCACCGATTTGTGCAAGGCGCTGATGGTGTCGTAGAACTGCTCGCCACCTTTGTCGTAACGGCGCATGCGTTCGCCCAGCACCTTCATCAGCCAGTCATCGGTCACCAGCGTCAGCTTTTCCCGATGCGCTGCCACCGCCAAAGTCTCCAAGGTGTTGAGCAAACGCCGCGCATCGCCATCGGCATAAGCGATCAAGCGTGCTTGTGCGGCGGCTTCAAGTTCGGGCACGGCTTGAATGGCGCGTGCCTTGGCGATGATTTGCGCCAAGTCCTCCTCCGACAGCGGTTGCAGCACATACACCGCTGCCCGCGACAACAAGGCCGAATTGACTTCGAAAGAAGGGTTTTCGGTGGTGGCCCCAATGAAGGTGAACAAGCCCGACTCGACATGCGGCAAAAACGCATCTTGCTGGCTTTTGTTGAAGCGGTGCACCTCGTCCACAAACACGATGGTTCGGCGGTTGTCCAAGCCATCGCGCGCTGCTTGCGCCAAGTCCACCGCCTCGCGGATTTCTTTCACGCCGCCGAGCACCGCGCTGATGGCCAAGAACTGCGCATCGAAAGCATCGGCCATCAACCGCGCGATGGTCGTCTTGCCCACACCCGGCGGTCCCCAGAGCAAGCAACTGTGCGGCTGCCCCGATTCAAATGCCACCCGCAAGGCCATGCCCTCGCCCAAGATGTGTTGTTGGCCAATCACCTCGGCCAAGGTGCGCGGTCGAAGCCGTTCGGCCAAAGGGGTGTGGTTGCCGGCGGGCTTGTTCATGGCGCGATGCTCAGGGTCGCACCACATCCGCGCCCTTGGGCGGCACAAAGTTGAACTGCGAAGCAATCAATTGGCTGGGATTGACTTGCACGTTGTCAAAACGCATTTGCGAACGGGTGCCAAAGGCATCGACGATGTCCAAGTGGGCCAGCACCATGTGCCCGTCCTCTTGACGCAGACCAATGCGCACTTGCTGCAAGCTGCTGTCTTTGATTTTGGGCTTGGCCACCACCCATTCCACCCCCGCTTCACTGGGTGCGGCAAGCAACTCAAAATCTGTGCTCAAGCTGGCCAAATTGTTGGCCGAAGCAATCAAACTGGCGGGTGTGCTGCCCAAGGCTTGGGCTTGGTTGCGCACCGTCACTTGGTTCAAGTCGGCGTCAAACAACCACAGGTTCTTGCCGTCGGCGACGATGTTTTGCACAAAGGGTTTGTTGTAGTCAAAGCGAAACACGCTGGGGCGCACAAAAGCAAAACTGCCACTGGAGGTTTTGGGTTTGGCGGGGCGGCCTTCTTTGGCGGGCGCGGCCACCACTTGCACAAAGTCGGCACGCATGCTGCGGGTTTGCTTCAGAAACAACGACAAGCTGTCGAGGCTGTCGGCTGGTGCCGCCAAGGACACAAACAGGCCCAGCCAAAGAGTCGCTGCTTTTTTCATGCTCACTCCGATCTGGCAGGCACCAAAATTTCGCGCTGACCATTGCTGCTCATGGCGCTGACCATGCCGGCTTTTTCCATGTCTTCCACCAAACGCGCGGCACGGTTGTAGCCAATCTTCAAATGGCGCTGCACCAGCGAGATGCTGGCCTTGCGGTTTTTCAAGACCACTTCAACGGCTTGGTCGTACATCGGGTCTTTTTCACCGGCGGTCTCACCGAACAAGTCGGGCCCCTGGGCTTCACCTTCCACCGTGCCGCCTTCGAGCAAGCCTTCGATGTAATTGGGCTCGCCTTGTGTTTTCAAGTAGCTGACCACACGGTGCACTTCATCGTCGCTGACAAAGGCGCCATGCACGCGGATGGGGAAGCCGGTGCCGCTGGGCAAATACAACATGTCCCCCATGCCGAGCAAGGCTTCTGCGCCCATCTGGTCGAGGATGGTGCGGCTGTCAATTTTGCTGCTCACCTGAAACGCGATGCGGGTGGGGATGTTGGCTTTGATCAAGCCGGTGATGACGTCGACGCTGGGGCGTTGTGTGGCCAAGATCAAATGGATACCCGCAGCGCGGGCTTTTTGCGCCAAGCGGGCAATCAATTCTTCAATTTTCTTGCCCACCACCATCATCAGGTCGGCCAATTCATCAATGACCACCACGATGTGCGGCAAGCGCTCCAGCGGTTCCGGGTCGTCTGGTGTCAAGCTGAACGGGTTGGTGAGGGACGCGCCCTGCTCTTTGGCTTCTTCAATCTTGTGGTTGTAGCCGGCCAGATTGCGCACACCCAGCTTGCTCATCAGCTTGTAGCGGCGCTCCATTTCAAACACGCACCAGTTCAGGCCGTGGGCGGCTTGGCGCATGTCGGTGACCACCGGTGCCAGCAAATGCGGAATGCCTTCATAGACCGACATCTCGAGCATCTTGGGGTCGATCATCAACAAGCGCACATCACGCGCTTCGGCTTTGTAGAGCAGGCTCAAAATCATGGCGTTGATGCCCACCGATTTGCCCGAACCGGTGGTGCCAGCCACCAAGACGTGTGGCATCTTCGCCAAATCGGCCACGATCGGGTTGCCGCCAATGTCTTTGCCCAAGCCCATGGTCAGCAAGGATTTGGCTTCGTTGTAAACGGACGACCCCAAAATTTCGCTCAAACGAATCGATTGGCGTTTGGCGTTGGGCAACTCCAGCGCCATGAAGTTTTTGCCTGGAATGGTTTCCACCACACGGATGGAGACCATGCTGAGCGAGCGGGCCAAGTCTTTGGCCAAATTCACAATTTGCGAGCCCTTCACACCGGTGGCGGGTTCGATTTCGTAACGCGTGACCACCGGGCCCGGGGCGGCTGCCAACACTTTCACTTCAACGCCAAAGTCGCGCAGTTTTTTCTCGATCAAGCGGCTGGTGAATTCGATGGTCTCAGCGTCCACCGAGTCTTGTCGGCTTTGCACGTTGTCGAGCAAATCCACTTGCGGCAAACGCGAGTCGGGCATGTCATTGAACAAGGGCTTCTGCCGTTCGCGAGCAATGCGTTCACTTTGGGGCGCAGCCAAAGGTTCGGGCTCAACCATGATGCGAATGGGCAAATGGTGTTGCGGCTCATCAAACTCATCGCGCTCGACCAACACACCGTCCTCACGCGCTTTGGCGGCGGCTTGTCCCATGGCCAAGTCTTCTGCGATTTCACGGCGCTCACGCCAAGACTGCAGCCAATGGTCGAGCTTTGCGCCTGTTTTTTCGGCCACTTGCACCCAAGAAAAGCCAAACACCCAGGACATGCCAATCAGCATGAACACAATGAAGACCATGCCGGAGCCGTTGAAGCCCAGCCATTTGTCGCCGGCGCCACCAACCATGTAGCCCAAGATACCGCCGGCATGGTGGCCTGGCAGGCGCTCATCGAAACGGTACAAACGGGTGAATTCCAAACCCGTGCTGGCCAACAGCAACAGCACCAAGCCACTCCAAAACGCCCAGCGGCTCAAGCGCCAAATGTGAGGGGCGTGCACCGGCGCAGCGTCACCACGCAAGCGCACCGCCAAAGCCGTGAGCCAACTGACCAAGGCCGCCAAATAGCACCACCAGATCGAGTAACCAAAGACAAAAAAGCCCAAGTCGCTGACGGCCGCACCAATGCGCCCGCCCCAGTTGTGCGCCACGAGGGACGAGCCAGAGGTGGTCCAGGCCGGATCTTGGGGGGTGTGGGTCAGCATGGCAATCAGCCAAAACAGCATGATCACAAAGCCCACGCTGAGGGCGATTTCTTGGACAAACCGTTGCCAGCCCGTGATGGGCGGGGGGTCGTCCTTGCTGTTGTTGAGGGTGTGTAACGAGTAAGTCATTGCCGGGCGTAAGCTTAACAGGCGCGCTCAAGACAGCATCGAACCCAGAACTTAAAATGAGCGGCTTGCAGGATGCGCAATGTCATCCGTTTTTGTCACCTCAGAGCCCCACACCATGACCTCCCCCCAGCACAGCAAAGTACTCATTTTGGGTTCCGGCCCCGCCGGTTACACCGCCGCCGTTTACGCCGCCCGCGCCAATCTGCAACCCACCTTGATCACCGGCATGGCCCAAGGTGGTCAATTGATGACCACCACCGAGGTGGACAATTGGCCGGCCGATGTGCATGGTGTGCAAGGCCCCGACCTGATGCAGCGTTTTTTGGAGCACGCCGAGCGCTTCAACACCAAGATGGTGTTTGACCACATCAACAAAGTCGATTTTTCCAAACGCCCCTTCACCTTGATGGGCGACAGCGGCACTTACACCTGCGACGCCTTGATCATTGCCACCGGCGCTTCTGCCAAGTACTTGGGCCTGCCCTCCGAACAAAACTTCATGGGCCGCGGTGTCTCAGGCTGCGCCACTTGTGACGGCTTTTTCTACCGTGACCAAGCCGTGTGCGTGGTCGGCGGCGGCAACACCGCCGTGGAAGAAGCGCTGTACTTGTCCAACATCGCCACCAGGGTCCACTTGATCCACCGCCGCGACAAATTCAAAGCCGAGGCCATCATGATCGACAAACTGATGGACAAGGTGAAGGCCGGCAAAATTGTGTTGGAAGTTCACAGCGTCCTGGATGAAGTGCTGGGCGACACCTCGGGCGTGACCGGCGTGCGCCTCAAAAGCACCCAAGACAGCAGCACCCGCGACCTGGCCGTGCATGGCTGCTTCATCGCCATTGGCCACCAGCCCAACACCGGCATCTTTGAGGGTCAATTGACCATGAAAGACGGCTATATCGTCACCCAAAGCGGCTTGCAAGGCATGGCCACCCAAACCAGCGTGCCCGGCATTTTTGCCGCCGGCGACGTGCAAGACCACATCTACCGCCAGGCCCTCACCAGCGCCGGCACCGGCTGCA
>JACCDP010483670.1_pt1 | contig 23996 bp, 23 predicted proteins | sample 7445841 | NCBI WGS metagenome assembly JACCDP01 (sample SAMN15323441, study PRJNA562643) | freshwater metagenome | isolation source: river surface water | place: USA:Blue River Watershed | collected 2017-08-17
GTATTATTTTCACCTGAGTCCGGATCTTTCCTTGGTGCTCGGCGGATGCATCATGACGGCCTTCACCCTCAAAAACGTCTTTGATGTTAAACTTAAACTGGACACGCTGCATGCCATTATGTTTTTTATAAGCCTTGGATGCATTGCCTATTTTGTTTTCGGCCATTATTTTCAACATCCTGAATTCAATTTCTTCTTGGAAAACCCGGATAAAAAGGAACTTTTACCTACCTCAATCAATGATTTATTTTCGTTTGCCGTGTTCTTGGGTGTACAATGGTGGAGCTGCAACATGTTCGACGGTGGCGGTGCAGAAACAGCGCGTTTCACCGCGGTTTCAAATCCAAAAGAAGCCGTAAAAGCTGGAATTCTTCCCGTAATTATTGGCTTCATTCTGAGTTTCTTTCTTGTATTTCATGTAGTGGTCCTTCTCGGCGTCGGCCAACATGCTCCACCTCATGAAATGAACTACCTTCGTTCCTTAGATTCCTTGCTTTCTCCCTTAGCACGTGATATCGTATTACTCGGTTATTTTGCCATGTTCATTTCAACCGTCGAGTCTTTAATAACTTGGGGAGCCTCCTTGGTGGTAAGTGACCTTTGGAAAGGATGGATTTGGCCTGATATCACCGAAGCCCAAACAACTCGGGTGTCCTTGTTGTGCATTGCTGGTATTGGTATTATTTCCAGCATTTTTGCTTACTGTTCTAACGACTTGCAACAAGTGATTAAAATCACCTTCTCCATTGGAGCAGGTGTTGCACCGCTATATATCATAAGGTGGTTCTGGTACCGTATCAATGGATGGAGTCAAATTGCGGCCATGTTGGTTTCAGGCATTACCACCTTATTATACCCAAGTTTTCACAGCATGACGCCCATGGCTCCATTTCCGATGGAAGAAAGCAGAATAGTCGTAGTCACTGGTATCACCACCATGATGTGGTTGCTGGTGACCTTCCTTACCAAGGATGAATCGCCCCTTGTTCGAAGCAGAATGCTCCCCTTCGTAGGAGCTGCTAAAGACCACTTTCCAAAATTCGCGCTTGCTTTGATGCTGGGATTTTTAATGGTAGGAATGAACTACCTTATTTGGAGAGGAATCCTTCATTAAGCCACCAATCCGTTTTCAAAGCGCCATAAATCAATCACATGATTTTCCAAAGCATCGCAGCTTCGGTTTCGAAGGCCTTTCTTTTGCACGATGCGCTTTCGATTCACTTCTATCGTAACCATTCGAACCTCTTCCAATTCTTCGGATTCGAGGTTTTCTACCAATTCACGTAACGAGAAAATATACGAACCAAACTTCAAGCAATTTCGCGTGTAGGTTCCCACGCAATGCTTTAAATCCTTACCCTCTTCGATTAACTCCATGTTCGTTTTAAGCTGCTTCAGTACGTAGTTTTTTCCTTTAATCTCTAACTTGTAAGGTGGAATGCCCAAGCTCGGTAGTTTTACCAATCCACTGTATCCGTAATTTCTCACCAACATGAGGTTGTTGTGCCAAGTATGAGCTTCTCTGCGAAGGTTGATCAATTTCTTTTGTGAAAAATCAATGTTCCGATTCAATTGAAACACTTGATAATTGATGTAATCGTAAAGCTCATCCAAGTCGGGTGTATCAGCCGCTAATCCATTTCTAACCAAGGACATGGTGGTCTTAATCCAAAATGCGCTACGGCTCAAATCCCGCATTCTACGAACCAAAGCATTGACAAACGTTGGATTATGTATTTCCCGCTCCAGCGCGAACTTTACTAAACCTTCCGAAACCGAAAACGTAGTAGGTTCATTCCATGCAGGGTACCCCTGAAAATTGAACTCATGAGCTTGTACTTTAGTTAGTTTAAATGGAAGATCCTGAGCATACACCAAGTTCTTACCTTGAATCAAGCCGATCAACCATTCTTTTTCACGTGGATTCAAGGAATTCGAGCAAAAATTATGGGCGAAATAAAACGATATTTTATAGGCTTTAAAAAGCGATTCAATCATAAAACGCTGATAATCCAATCTTTTAATAGGTTCCATGGGTTTATTGCCCAACAATTCCCTGAACTCGATTTCCATGTTCAAGTAATCCACTTTCGCAAACACTTGTGCATTATTTTCGTAAATAAAAAACAATCGTTCCAAGGTATCCATGCTCAACCATTTGATTTTATCAATAGGAATTCGGTCGAACAAGAAAGCAAAAAACGCACAGAAGCCTTCCTTGAACAGCACAGAACCTTGGGGCTCGGGCAATAAATTCATCAACAGTATTTCATACAACTCTGAGGGTGCATCGTGACGATCCAAGACCTCAAAACACCGCAATAAAGGGTCCGTGTTGACGGAAAACGGCAACCTATGGTTATGGATTCCGAGCCCAATACCGTACTTCTGAATGCAAAAATGAACGGCTTCATTCGAATGATCTAACACATAGCGAAAGCAAACATCCAATTGAACTACGGGAAATCGATGCAGCAGGTGTTTCGCAATTTCAGCAAACAACTTTAATTGCTGGCGTTTCGTGTTTATATTCGCTTTGGAAGTTAACACAAGGTTCGATATGCACTTTTCCCAAAATTCATCATCTTGAGCGTATTTCTTCCCCTTAAACTGCCTAGCAAGAAACATCAAGCAATCCATTATTGCCTTATTGTGGGTGAATTTTACATACAACCTCACGCACGTTTCCGATTTCAACAAAGGAATATCGGTTTTCGAATACAGGCTATCCAAGGCCTCAAAAAAATCTTTTTCGTGTATCCTCGATTCACGTATCACCGCAGCCCTGAGACCGTTGCGGTAATTGAGCATCCTCTCCTCTTCTTGTCCTAGTTTACGCTGAATGTTTAAGCCGCCCGCTAGCAACTCCCTGTTCAGGGAAATAAAAAGATTTTTCGAACTCATTTTTTGGATTTAGGCTATACCTTACGTAAAGCTTTTGCAATCCTAACATGTCCCTATGAAAAAAATGATTGAATTAGTCCAATTTCCATTTCAATCCGCGATTACGCGTGTAAGGTATGGGACCTTTTGCAAGCGCATCTTCCAATGCTTCTAGTTGCTGAAGCATCGCTTTAACGCTCACTTCAAGCGTAGGATAAATTTCTTCGATGATCGAAAGATGAACTTCTTGCGTTTTGGTAGCTCCAGCTGTATTATCGTAAAGCATGTATTCCACCATACCCAAGCGACCAGTCAAGCTGGGCGCTGATTCAAATTCATGTTTCGCCAATAAAGGATCCCCATACATCACCAACTTCACCGAATCCATGCCCTTTTTCAGGGTTCGAAGAGTTTTAACATATTCCAATGAAGTACCGGGATAATTCAACAACAAGGACTCCAACAATCCAACTTGTGACTCAAGCTCCCCAAGAATCTCTCCAACACCATGCACTTTGCGGTTCATTGCAGATACCCTTTTACGAAATGCATCCAAGGCCGAAGGGTCTTTAGCCACCAAGGTTTGATTGTTCAACCCCTTTATCTCAAAAGCATGTCCTTTTACCAAGGTATCAATGCCTTGGTCGCTCACCGAAACAATGTTGAGGAAATAAGAACCTGGCGCGACTAAAAATCCATTTTCTCCTCCTGCAACACTATTCACGGGATTCGACCTAAGGTTCCAAACCGTGCGAACTAGCCCTTTAGACGGCGAAGAGGTGAATCTCTTCACTTCCTTTCCTAAAGCGTCTAAAACTGCCCAAATTAAACGGGGTTCGTTTTCCTGTTGTTCTTGACGTAAATCCGTCAATGAAGGATAATCCACGTTCTTTTTATCTTTCTCCAAGGCCTTTTCTTTTTCCCTTCGTTGATCGATTTTCTTTTGAAAACCCTCCTTTAAGTGAAGCGTAAATACTGCACCATAGGATGGATTTTCGGCAGACCAAAGATTATGGCCTTGAAAACCGGTCCCTTCGAGCCCGAGAGGGTCAGCGGGCACATAAAGCAAAGCCGGTTTTGTTGGGAAAATGTACGCTTTCTGCTCAAGATTCTTTTGGTTAATACCCCGTAATGGACTATAATTATCCAACACATAAAATCCCCGACCAAAGGTGGCAGCCACCAAGTCACACTCGCGTTCTTGGATATCCAAATCGTATACCGCGATGGTAGGCAAGCCGCTTAATTTTGTCCAGTGCTGACCTTCGTCGGTTGAGAAAAAGGCACCGAATTCCGTCCCAACGAACAATAGATTGGGATCCACAAAATCTTGTTTAATGCAATAGACGGTTCCTCTTTCGGGTAAATCTCCACGGATGCTGGTCCAAGAATTACCTCCGTCGGCAGACTTGAACAGATAGGGCTTGAAATCACCGTTGCGCTGGTTGTTAAAAGCCGCATAAACTACCTGAGCATTGAACCTCGAAGCAGTCAACATGTTTACGCGCGTTTGTTCGGGTACTCCAGGAACGGTAATAACCTTTTTCCAATCTTTTCCATCGTTCTGGGAAATTTGAACCAATCCATCATCCGTTCCCGCAAAAAGTAATCCTTTCTTGATGGGCGATTCGTCCAGGGCAACAATGTTCCCGTAAACGGTGGTTGAAGCATTTTTCATAACGGCATCGATGCTCCAAACCTGCCCCATCACTGGCAATTTATTGCGGTCGATTTGCCGTGTTAAATCCGGAGAAATCTCGTCCCAATCATCGCCGCGATTCGAGGATTTAAATACTTTATTGGCCGCAAAATACAAGGTGGAAGCGTCGTGTTTCGATACAAGCAATGGGGCATCCCAATTCCAACGGTAACCCGGTTGGTCTTTGCCCGGCATGGGTTGTATGGGCACTTTCTCCCCGCTTTGTTTATCGTAACGCACCAACCAGCCGTATTGCGCTTGGGCATAGGTTATGTTGGGATTACTCCAATCCGTGGCCGATTCAAATCCATCTCCACCGTTCGTAATGAACCAATCGGTATTCAGGATTCCCGAAACATTCATGGTTCCAGAAGGACCTCCCATGGAATTGTTGTCTTGAGTACCACCGTAAATGTTGTAAAACGGCGCATCGTTGTCGGTAGCTACTTTATAGAACTGGGTAATGGGAAGGTTGTCGAAAAAACGCCATTCTTTGGCATGGCTGTACGTTTCGTAAATGCCTCCGTCGCAACCAACAATCCAATGATCGGTATTGGCAGGATCTATCCAAATGGCATGATTGTCCACGTGCTTGTGGGACTCTCCCGTAGGTTTAAAGGTCACACCGGCATCTTCGGAGTGATGCATGTAAGTGTCCATGGCAAATACTTTGTGTTTGTTTAAGGGGTCGCAAAAAATTTCTTGATAATAATTGCCGCTGGTGGAAAACCCGCCTTGTTTGCTCCAAGACTCGCCGTAGTTGGTGCTTAAATATACTCCTCCTTTATCATACCTTGCCTCAACGATGGCGTACACCCAACTGGGATCCGATGGGGCAACGGCAATGCCCACTCTCCCCATATCGGATTTCGGCAAACCGTTGGAAATTTCCCGCCAAGTTTCTCCTCCATCGGTAGATTTATACAGGGTTGATTCAGGTCCTCCTCCAATGTAGGTCCATTCATGACGGCGACGCTGATGAGCAGACGCATAAAGAACTTCCGGATTATTCGGGTCTATTTGAACTTCGGCAATTCCCGTTTCCTCTGAAACGAACAAGGTTCTTTTCCATGTTTTACCGCCGTCAATGGATTTATACACACCGCGTTCACCGCCCCGGCTCCAAAGAGGACCATAGGCTGCCACCCAAAGAATGTTCTCATTGCTGGGGTGGATCACAATGCTTCCAATGTGCTCGGATGACTTCAGGCCCATGTTCGTATAGGAATTTCCTCCATCCACGGATTTATAAACTCCATCACCGTAACTAACCGACCGTTGGTTGTTGTTTTCACCTGTACCAACCCACACAACGTTTGGATTCGAAGGTGCAATCTCAACGCAACCTATGGAGTAACTGCCATAATGGTCGAAGACGGGACTGAAAGTTATTCCGTGATTCGTTGTTAACCAAACACCACCGCTCGCCGCGGCCACCAACCAACGGTCTTTATTCGATGAATGTATTGCGATATCCGAAACCCTTCCGGAGGTTAAGGCTGGACCGACCATTCTAAATTTCAACGCAGCCACAGTACTTTCGTCGTACGGAAGTTTAATAACGTTCTTGGATTCGACTTTTTTCTGAGCAAAGAGGACGGAATGAGCCAATAGGACTCCAATAAAAACTTTTTTCATAAGTTAAAAAATGAAGAAAGCCCTTGAGTAGGGCTTTCATGGAACCTTTAGTTTAAACTTTCATGCCTCGAACAAAGCGATCTTTGCGTTTCACTTTCTCTAATTTTCGACGCGCCACACGAAGATAGGCTGATCGAGGACTTCCTCGTAGTACATCTATTTTGTAGGTTACGCCACCGTACTTAATCTTAGGGCCTCCCGCCTGATTCCAATCTACGTTGAAATAATAACGTCTTGTCGCTTCGTTTTTGGAATAGAAAGACAAAACCCTTCCTTCTCCCGTTTCAAAACGAACGTTCATTTCTCCTTTCGGACCGTAAGAGTCAAAAACACAAGGAGTACCGGCCTGAATGATCACAGACTCTTTCTTCGTACTGGAATTGTTGATTAAGGTACCGTTGCTCGTGGTCGCTGAATTTTCATTTCGAACTTCTTCGTCCATCACAATGGTATGAGAAATAAAGAACTGAACTTTACCAATTTTCTCTTCGGAGTCAAGGCTGAACTCATCTCGAATTTGATTGGTGAATGGGACTTGAGTGGCGCAGGATGCCATCAAAATCAATAAGGGTAAGAATAAATAGGTAACCTTCATGCTAAAATTTTGATGGAACAAAGGTAATAATAATCGCCTTGAATTTTCGAAACAATGAAAAAATGAAACATCTTTGCATGGATGAAATGGTTTTTCGCTATATGCCTTGGGACAGTAGTTATATCCTGTCAAAATGACTCCAATGCAGCCTCTGTGGATTATGAAAAAATCCGTCCTAAATCCTCCAAAGAGAAAAAAACAAAACAGCCTACCCAAGACAGCACCAACGTTGACCTAAATGGTTTTAACCGCGACAGTGTCGCATTAGGAATGCTTAGTGCTCACGTTATTGACACTGCACATTTTTTAGACCGTTTTACGTCGAAAACTGAAATCCAGCATATCCTCTTAAAAAGCAAGAACGCTGAATTCGTTTTTGAAACATGGAGGTTTCGCGACAGCATTGCTCGAAAAAATGCCGTTTTCAATTGGTTGGACCGATTTGGTGAGCATGAAATTTCGGTGAACTGGTTGAAACCGATAAACCTCGGCAGAAAACCTTGTTTAATCCTTTTCAACGAACGGTCAGTCATCTCCGTAACGAGCACATCGAAGCTGTCCGTTCCACAATGGATTAACTACCAACGAGTGAATTTCCCCAAAGACAGCGTGCGCTATGTGCTAACGGGCATGCCGAATAAAAAATGTCAATGGTATAGAGCCCTTACACCTAAAAATCTTGTACTATGTCGACCTTAAACCTTCTTAACCGTTCTTATGCGCGCATTGCACCCCAACAACGTTTTTGGGACCTCATTCAGCACCATACCCAAGATGCTGAATTCCTGCAATTTCATGAACCAACGCTTTATTTGATTGAGGAAGAATTCTGGGACGAATCCGCTTTTCTATCGAAAAACTTCCAAAAAATTGCGCAATTCGAATTCGAACAACACCTCACCTTGGAGCAACTTACGGAACATTTACCGAAGGATGTAACGCAATTTTTAGCGTTGTTTGAAATTGAATTCGGCAGCACCGTTGTGGACTTGATTGCAAAGCCCGGTTTATCGTACCTCTAAGCGCTTGATCAAATTTACGTTTAAATATTGAGGGTCATGCGTTACTTCTTCCCCTACCCATTCGGGTAGCTCAATGTTTTGGTCCAACGATTCCAACTCAACTTCGGCAAGGTATAATCCAAGAAGATCCCCTTGAAAAACATCCACCTCCCAGCGTACATTTTGATGCCACACCTCAAAACGTTTTTTGTGGAGTACTCGGGAGCAGCATTGCAACATGCTTTGTGCTTCAATGAGGGAAATTTCGTACTCAAATTCTAACCGCTCAAGGGCATTTTTGCCGATTTTCAAGGTTAAAAAGGCACGTTCGTTTTTAATTCTTATCCGAAGGGACCGATCATTGGACTCCATGATGTAGGCCTGTTGGATATTAAATCCCGCATCTTGCTCCGTCAAAAAATCCACGTTTTTGACCAAAAACTTGCGTTCAATTTCAATCATGCTTCGAAATATTAAAAATATTAAATAATTTTATGCCTTGTAAGCAACAAAATACCTACTATTGACGTCATTGTTGCCGTAAACTTAAACCAAAATTATGAAAGTACTTTTTTCCCTTGTATCCTTGATTCTTCTGGCAGTCGCTGGATTTTCCCAAAACATGATTGCTACGCCTGTGGGTTCTCCGGAAGTTCTATACAACGAAAACGGTGTGACCATTAGTGCTCAAATGACCGAGTGCAATAACACAGAACGCAATGAAATCATGACCTACAAAATTTTGACTTTAACCAATTCGAATGCCGTCCCAGCAACGATCAAGATGCGTCAGGATTCCTACTACAACGATAAATGCTACACCTGTGAAAACGAGGAATACACGTTCACTTTCAGCTTAAATGCCAGCGAATCAAAGTACGGAAGTTGTTACGGCGATGCGAATCCTGCTTTATCGGTTTTCCATTCAATGAAAGACGGATATATCAAAGAGGTTTTAACGGACTTAAAAATGAACATTGTTCGTTTAAATTAAACCCATTACAACATGCACAAAACGCTTTCCTTTTGGAAGGCGTTTTTTTTTGTTCCCTATTTTGCCTTCTTTATTCCCTCAACATTTTGCGTAAATTTGAACATGCTTAAGCTAAAATCAGCGACACCGCGATGGATCATTTTAATCATTGACCTCTTGATGAGTATTTTGGCTTTAGGATTGGCCTATTTCATTCGCTTTGACATGAACACCAATCTAAAAGCGATGCAAAACGAATGGCTCTACAATTGGAGAGAATTCCTGATTTATGTCGTTATTAAACTTTCCGTTTTTTACCTATTCAAAATCCACCTTGGATTGGTGAGATTTACGTCTACCGAAGATTTAAAACGACTCCTGTCGGCGTCATTAACCTGCACGCTAATTTTTATTGGAATCAGTGCTATCCGATCCTGGATTTTTAATACCACCTACCTTTTCCCAAGTTCCATCCTCCTAATGGAATTCATCATCAGTTTGTTGTTTTTAACAGGGAGTCGTTTTACGTTGAAATTGTGGTACTTAGAATCGATAAAAACGGACCAACCAGCACAGAAAATTTTAATCTTTGGGGCCGGTTCTATGGGGCTCATTGCCAAAAGAACGATTGAAAATGACCAACTCAATCCGCAACGCATCTTGGGATTTATTGACGACAATCCCAAATTAACGGGGAACCGAATCGACGGAATCACTGTTTTTGCCTCCTCGGATATCGAACGATTGCACCTATTGCATCAATTGGAGGCCGTTGTAGTGGCCATTCGAAACCCAGCCAAAGATCGGTTGAATTTTGTGGTCGATTATTGCCTAGCGAATTCGATCAGGATTCAACGAGTTCAAGATCCTGAAACGTGGGTCAATGGAGAACTTACGTTAAAGAAAATTCGAAAAATAAACATTGATGAGCTTCTCGGACGCGAGGAAATACAACTCAATCAGGCAGAATTGAACCGATACCTTTCGGGAAAAACCGTCTTAATTACCGGCGCTGCCGGTTCGATTGGCAGCGGGATCACCAAAGAATTAGCACAACATTTCGGAGGAACCTTAATTTTAGTGGACCAAGCCGAATCGCCCATGTACGACCTTCAACAGGAATTATGGGATAAGCACCGTCTTCAATTCATCATCGGGGACATTCGCAATAAATCCTTTCTTGAGACCTTGTTTGAAAAACATGCTCCCAATGCCGTTTTTCACGCAGCAGCCTACAAACACGTTCCGTTGATGGAAGAAAATCCGCAGCAAGCCATTACCACCAACATCCAAGGAACCCAAAACCTGGTGGACCTATCGCTTCAATTTAAGGTGGAAAAATTCGTTTTCATATCGACGGACAAAGCCGTGAATCCGACCAACATTATGGGCGCAAGCAAGCGCATTGCAGAAATGTATGTGCAGAGCAAAAAAAATGAAGGTCCAACAGCGTTCATTACAACGCGGTTTGGGAACGTACTCGGGTCCAATGGTTCGGTAATTCCCCTTTTCCAAAAACAAATCGATGCGGGGGGACCGGTTCTTGTCACCGACCCTGAAATCACCCGTTATTTCATGACCATACCTGAGGCCTGCCAATTAGTATTGGAAGCATTTGTCATGGGAACTGGTGGAGAAATTTACGTCTTCGATATGGGTAAATCTGTCAAAATCCTCGACCTCGCCGAAAAAATGATTCGCTTGCATGGACTTGAACCCCAAAAAGATATTGCCATCCAATTCTCCGGACTTCGTCCGGGTGAAAAACTCTACGAAGAATTGCTTGCCAACGAAGAAACCACCCTACCTACGCATCACCCGAAAATTCTAATCGCGAAAACGCGGGAAATCGACACACAATTCAAGGAGGCATTTACTGCCTTACTCAGCAATGAAAACGACCTACTTGAAAAAGTGTCCATCATGAAAAAAATCGTACCCGAATTCATCAGCAACAATTCACGTTTTCAAACCCTTGACCGTGCGAAAAAGGTATAAAGCCCATGTTCGCTTCAGCGACATCGATTCCTTTGGCCATATGCATAATGCGGCTTATTTCCATTTATTCGAAAGCGCCCGAATCCAGTGTTTCCAAGAAATGTTAGGACCAGACTGGGATTGGAACCAAGAAGGAGTTGTTTTAGTGGAGAATAATGCTCAATATTTAATTCCTGTCAGCCTGAGCGATCAAGTATCGGTTAGCTTGCATGTAACAAAAATCGGTAACAAGAGTTTTACCATTGCTTATCAAGTGTGGATGCAAGAAAAAGAACATTGCAGGGGTCATAGTACCCTCGTTTGTTACAACCACTCCACCCGAAAGAGCATCGCTATACCCGAAAAATTAAAAACAGTCCTTAATCAATTAACATGAAAACCCTACTAACCAGTTTGTTCTTCACGGGAGTTACTTTTTTAAGTAATGCCCAAGAAAAGAGTCCATGCGGGAACGTGCGCAAAAAAGCAGAACCCAAAGTGTATTTGAATTGTACGGATAAAATCATGTTCGACCAAGAAATCAATACTTACGTGCTGGAGAAAGACGGTTTTACTCCGTTTAACGGAACCTGTCAAACCTATAACCGGAGCGGTTATGTACTCGAGGAATTAACCTGTATTAACGGTAAAAGGGATGGAATCGATAATTCCTACTTTGGCTCAGGGTGCGTACAATCTACGCAAAGCTATATTTTGGGCGTACAAAACGGACCGCAAAAAGTATTTTTTGATTCTACCGGTCAACTAAGGATCGAAAAAAATTATTTAAACGGGAAATTACATGGCAGGCATTGTGAATTTTCCCGCTATGGAGACACCTTACTTTACATGAATTACAGCGATGGAATTCCAGACGGTGAGCAACGCGAATACTACCCGGATGGTAAAATATCCAAGCTAACCCATTATAAAAAAGGATTATTGGAAGGTGCACACCTCACCTACAATCCCGAAGGTAAGCTTGAATCAAGCCTCTCGTACAAGGAGGGTAAAAACAATGGGAAATGGGTTTACTACTCGGACAATGGCAAAGAAATAGGCCTTCAAAATTGGTTGCTTGGTCAAAAAAACGGAGAATTCGCAAGCATGACTGAAGAAGGAACGGTGTTAACGAAAGGAAGTTTTAAAAAAGACATCGCCGTTGGCGAACATATCGAAAACAACGAAAAAGGTAAACTCATACACCAAACCATTTACGATAAGAAAGGCGTCAAGCAGTACGAAATGAAAATCGATGAATACGGCGACAAAAAAGTACTTTTTGACATCAATAACGCAAAAACGGAGACCGGAATTCAAAACGAAGACGATAATCCCGAGAATATTGGAAAGAAAGAAGAAAAGAAACGCGAGAAGAAACGCAAAAAAGAACGACGCAAAAAGGAAAAAGAATGAACCCAGAAAGCACGGGTGAGCCACTCAACCAAATGGAAATAGCATCCCGTTTTCATCAATGGATTCGATTAATGCACCCCGATAAGGTTAAATTTAACCCTAAGTTCATTGCAATCAAGCACGAAAATGTGCTATTCGGAATGTCAAAACACATGGGAAGATTCGTGGTTTCCATAACAACCCTACTCCATGACCTCGCCAATAATCCGAATAAAACAATCCCCCCCTGCTAACCGTTAATCAAACCAATAAGCATGGAGAAGCCTAAAAGGAACAGTCCTATAGCCACGTAGGTTTGCACCCATTTCAAGGTGACTTTTTTCAACAGATAAGTTCCCAACAAAACTCCGGTCAAAGCCGCAAGACACGTGGTTGAAAGCAAAACCAAATCGAGGGAAGAATAATCCAGTTCAATGGCATAAACCGTTAATCGACCCACATCCGTAAACCATGCAATCATGGCTGAAGTTGCCACCCAGCGGGAAACCTCCTCCATTCGATTCGCCAAAAAAGCACTACGAAGCGCACCCTGATGACCGCTCAAGCCTCCAAAGAAACCAGAGAACAATCCACCCAACCATAAAGGAACCTTCAAGGTAGCATGCTTATACTTCCATTCCATATAAGCGAACAATAGGAGTAGAATTCCGATTACGAAAGAAGTGAGTTTAACCGGAGCCAAAAAATCGAACACTGCAGAGGGATCATAAACAACTGCATGCTTCGAACTCATCGCATTCAACATCCAAGAACCGAACATCGCGGCAATGAAAGCGCTTACACCGAACACTCCGACGACCTTCCAATCAATGCTGCGGTTTAGAAGTACTTTAAAGGAACTGTTGGCAAAATGCACTATGGCAGTAAAGGCGATGGCCCATTCCGGAGGAAAATAAAACAGCAATGCCGCCATCAAAAGGGTTCCTAAACCAAATCCTGAAAAAAAGGTGAGCAGGGAAGCTAAAAAAGCCACCAATGGAATCAACCAATCCATTACTTTTACACTTTAAACAAAACTAATGAAAAACGCAGACTTCCGAAGCGATACCGTCACCTTACCTACCCCATCGATGTTAAAAGCCATGATGGATGCCCCCCTAGGGGATGACGTATTTCAAGAAGATCCCACCGTAAATGAATTAGAACGTAAAATAGCCCATCTCTTTGGAAAAGAAGCCGGACTTTTTTGCGCATCCGGTACCCAAACCAACCAAATCGCCATCATGGTACACACCACCCCGGGAGGAGAGGTCATTTGCCATCAAGAAAGCCACATTTATAAGTACGAAGGTGGAGGTATTGCCCGAAACAGCCAATGTTCCATGAAACTGGTTCAAGGAAACCGTGGAAGGATTGAACCATGCTTACTGGATGCGTGCCTCAACAACCCGAAGGACATCCACTTACCTTTAACCCAATTAGTATCCGTGGAAGATACGGCCAACCGAGGTGGAGGCGCCGTTTACGATGTTGAAGCTTTGAATGAAATACAAGCCTTTTGCTCCAAGCATCAATTACCCCTTCACCTCGATGGCGCTAGGGTTTTCAATGCACTTACGGTCAATGGCTTAGCGCCTCAAACGTATGGAAAAATGTTTGATTCGATCTCCATTTGCCTTTCCAAAGGACTCGGTGCACCAGTAGGATCGGTACTCATCGGAAGTCAAGCCTTTATTGATAAATCCCGAAGGATGCGGAAAGTCCTTGGAGGTGGTATGCGTCAGGCGGGAATCTTGGCCGCCGCTGGAATTTATGCTCTGGACCATCACATTGAACGCATTGCGGATGACCACCGTAGGGCCAAAGTGCTCGGTGAAGTCCTGATGCTACAATCCTGGGTTAAGGAAGTCCTTCCCGTAGAAACCAACATTGTCGTTGCCGTTTTGGTGCATGAGAACCAACGAGATGAAATTCAAGCAAAGCTATTTCAGCGCGGAGTATCGTGCATAGCCTTCGGTCCGGGAATGCTTCGATTCGTGACGCATCTCAACATCGATGACGAAGCCTTGGAAAAAGGAATTAGTGCCGTTAAAAGTATCTAAAAACTGTAACCTTTTGGGCATTTTTACCTTAAAAGGAAGTGTAAAAAATAAGCCTATGTGGAAAACTACCGTCGTGTTATGCCTTATCGTTCAATTCCCATTACTGGCGCAAAAAGATCCATGCACCACCGCCGATAAAAAAGCGATTAAAGCATTCCAAACGCTGAAGGATGAAGCGGACATAAACCAAGCATCAACCTTGTTTCAAACCTTGTACAACGAATTCTCAGAATACGCCGAACTTCCCTTTATCATGGCTCAAAAAAGCTATGCACATCATCAAAAACTGAAAAGAGATCCGAGAAAAGCAGATGAGGCTCAAAAGTACCTAACCCAGGCTTATTTAATGTTCTCATCCTCGTATAAAAAATGCAAAACCTATCATGCGGATAATTTATACCTAATTGCCTCCGTATTGGTGGGACAGGGAGAATCGGAGAAGGCTCTTCCATATTTGCGGGAATATTTAACCTTTCCAGAGGACGATCCAACAAGATTACCCAGCGACCACGTTGATAAGAAAGCAACCGCCCAGAGTTTTGTTGATGCTTACGACAATGCCCAAAAATTCAAAGAAAACCCTGTTCCTTTCGAACCGAACATGGTTCAAAACGTGAGTTCCGAACTGGACGAGTACTTTCCCATGATTTCACCGGATAACGATTTACTCTTTTTTACGCGAAAAGTAAACCGTAAAAACCTTGGAGATATGGCCGACAACATCGTTGAAGAATTCACAGTGGCGGATCATTCCGTAGTCGATCCCAACGTCTTTACCTACGGCACACCGCTTCCGGCTCCTTTTAACGACGGTACTTTCTTTAATTACGGTTCCGCAACCTTATCCACCGATAACCGAGAAATGATCCTTTGCGCCTGTAAAAAAGAGGACATTTATGGACAAAAGTACCTCAATTGCGACTTGTATACCTCCTCGTACAAAAGGACAGGAAAGGGAGGAAACGACTACCAATGGTCTCCGTTGGTGAACATGGGACCCGACATTAACACCAAAGACGGATGGGAGGCTCAACCCTCGCTATCGGCAGACGGTAAAACCCTTTTTTACACCACCAACCGAAAGGGTTCGAGGGATAATGACATCTACTACACGACAAAACTCGACGATGGTACTTGGGCTCCAGGGAAACCGTTTGACGAAATCAATACTGCTGGAAAAGACAAGAGTCCTTTCTTCCATCAAGACGGACAAACGCTTTATTTTGTATCGGAATGCAACGAACAAAGGCCAGGACTCGGAGGCTTGGATATATTTTACATCCGTAAAACAAGCAACGGTTGGAGTAAGCCCGAGAACATTGGATACCCCATCAACACCGAAGGCGATGAACTCGGACTATTTGTATCCACTCGTGGAAGGATTGCCTATTATTCAAGCTATCAAAACAACAATTGGAACATTTACTCCTTCGAACTTTACGAGCAAGCACGTCCAAAAGAGGTAGTCATTATCAAAGGGCAATTAACGAATGAAAAAAACGAAGCCGTCAAAGACGGAAAAATTGAAATAGCCTACGGTACATCGGGTAAGAAGATGACCTTGGACGTAAGTAAAGACGACGGAAATTACGCCGCTGTGGTAGAAATAAATAAAGACGAACCCGTTACCGTAACGCTCAAAAAGGAGGGTAGCGCATTTTCGTCGAAAGTGCTCAGTAGCGAAGAATTAAACGCCAATAACGTTAAGGTCGATGTAAAAGTTCAAAACCTGAAGGCGGGACAAACGTATAACATCAACGACCTTCTTTACGGAACGGATTCGTATGAATTACAAGAAAACTCAAAACTCATATTGGCTCGATTTGCCGATTATTTGAAGGAAAACCCAACGTTTAAAATTGCCATCCATGGACATACGGATGACTTAGGCGATGATGCCAAAAACCTGCTGCTCTCGGAAAACAGGGCCAAAGCTGTGGTAGAATTTCTAGTTCAGCAAGGGGTAACGGCTGATAGGCTTAGTGCAAAGGGTTTTGGGGAAACCAAACCAAAAGTTCCAAATACCAGCAACGAAAACCGATCTAAGAACCGTAGAACGGAATTCTTATTCGTTAGCGAATAACAAAAATTAAGCTTCTTTTTTGAAGTTTTTACGCTCGCGAATTCGAGCTGATTTTCCAGTACGCTCACGGAAGTAGAAAATACGTGCACGACGCACAGCTCCTCGTTTTACGATGGAAATGGTTTCGATGAACGGACTGTTTACAGGAAAGATACGTTCAACCCCTATATTACCGGACATCTTACGAATGGTAAACGTTTCGGTAGTACCCGAACCACGACGTTGAATAACAACACCTTGAAACTGCTGCGTACGCTCCTTGTTACCTTCCTTAATTTTATAACTCACCGAAATGGTATCTCCTGCTCCAAAAACCGGAAACTCGTTGGTAGCTACTAATTCTTTTTGTAATTGACTAATGACGTCCATGGTAAATTCGTTTTATCTCCTTACGGGGGTGCAATATTACAATTTTTTTTTCAAACGAAAATCAAAAAATTTCAATTTATCGCATACATCAACAGCAAGATTAAAAATATCCCCCCAAATATGAGTAAAAGGGATTGATTGGTTACCTCCATTTTTGCAGGTCGCTCAACCGTTGTTCTTTTCTGCTGTGGGTTCGGTGGTGTACGTTCTTGCTGAATCGGTTCCACCTTCTTTGGGGGTGGTTCGACCGCAACGGATTTTTTGATTCGGTATTTTTCCCAGTTAAACCGAAACTTACCCCCTAATACTACTTCATCACCGGTAGTTAACAGAGCGTAACCTTTCAGCCGCTTTCCATTGATGGCGGTACCCTGGTCAGAACCTAGGTCAGTAATGAATACATTTCCCTCTCCGTCCGCAAATAATTCCAGGTGCACCTCTGCAATCGCTGCATCCTTGATAACCACTTGATTGGAGGAATTGCTCCCCACCCTGATATGAACTCGTTTTGACATGGGTAAATTAACTTTTCAAAAATACACAAATTTCGTGGAATACCTCAATGCAAGGTATTGCACTACCCGTTGGATTTACTACCTTTGTAACTATGGCAAAAACGATCGCAATTGCGAATCAAAAAGGAGGCGTAGGAAAAACCACCACGACCATCAATTTGGGTGGCAGTCTAGGGGCATTGGAATATAAAACCCTCATCATTGACGCGGACCCACAGGCCAATTCCACTTCAGGATTGGGCTTTGACCCAACCAGCATGGACAACATTTATGAATGTTTGGTGAATCAAGCAAACCCCCAGGATTTAATCTTGGAAACGAATTCTCCGAACCTCTTCTTACTCCCTTCGCACATCGATTTAGTGGGTGCGGAATTGGAAATGATTGAAATGGCCGAACGCGAATACTTGTTAAAAAAAGCCATTGCCAAAATTGCTGACCAGTACGATGTAATCCTCATCGATTGCTCCCCTTCCCTGGGATTGATTACCGTGAATGCATTGGCCGCCGCAGACGCAGTTCTCATTCCCGTACAATGCGAGTACTTTGCTCTGGAAGGCTTGAGTAAGTTGTTAAATACCATAAAAATCGTGCAAACAAGGTTAAATCCAGAGTTGGCGATTGAAGGCATGCTTTTAACGATGTACGATACTCGATTGCGTTTAGCTAACCAGGTGGTGGATGAGGTAAAGACGCATTTTCAAGAAATGGTGTTTGATACCATTATCCATCGAAACACGACCTTGTCGGAATCATCGAGTCACGGTGTTCCTGCAATCATGCATGATGCCGCCTCCAAGGGAGCCATCAATTACCTGAACCTGGCGAGGGAAATTTTGCAAAAAAACAACCTTACCAAAATGATTAATTCAGATAAAACTTTAGACCTAGACAATGACTTCGAGCAATAAAAAAAATCCAGCGCTTGGCCGAGGATTGAGTGCGTTACTGAGCGATAACCCTTCTACGGTTGGGGGGACGAGCCTGGTATCCATTGCAAAAATAGAACCTAATCCCTTTAATCCAAGAACCGATTTTGATGCAGAGGCCTTGGAAGAGCTTGCGGCATCCATCAAGGAATTGGGCATTATTCAACCCTTAACCTTGCGTAAAATCAACGCCGATAAATATCAAATCATTTCCGGTGAACGCCGCTTTCGAGCCGCCCAATTAGCAGGCTTGAAAGAAGTTCCTGCCTACGTGCGCGTTGCCAACGATCAAAGCATGTTGGAAATGGCATTGGTAGAAAACATCCAACGAGAAAATCTCAACGCGATAGAAATCGGTTTATCCTATCAACGGCTGCTTGATGAATGTAAAATGACCCAAACGGAGCTCGGGCAAAAAATTGCTAAATCACGCTCCGACATTACCAACCATCTTCGACTTTTAAAACTGCCGGCCAAAATTCAAGCCAACGTACGCGACGGAAAACTCACGATGGGGCATGCCCGTGCTTTGTTGAGCATCGGGGATGAAAAACAGCAACTAGAGGCACTAAATGCCATTCTTGAACAAGGATTATCGGTCAGAGAGGTTGAACAATGGGGCAACAAAAAAAGCGCTAGCAATAAAGCACCCCTTGCGAATAAAACGAACTCGCCCCTTGAACAACAACTGAAGGTACAATTAGGTTTGGGCGTTAAACTGCAAGAAGACTCCAAAGGCAAGGGTAAGCTGATTATTTCGTTCAAATCCAGCGCACAACGCGATGCATTAATAGCCAAATTGAATGCGGGATGAGGTACCTATCGTGCCTAAGTTTTGTACTTTTTGCGTTGACGTTTGCAGCACAAAAGCCCGTCAAAAACAGAGCATTGGATAGCTTATATCCATACAAAAAAGCAGCTCTTTACTCAGCAATTTTACCCGGAGGAGGACAAATCTATAATTCCATCCACTCTTCAAAACGAAAAAACGCCTTTTGGAAGGTTCCTCTCATCTATGCAGGTCTGGGAGCAAGCTCTTTTCTTCTTATTCAAAACCAACAAACGGTTAACAGCATTAAAACGGAATATGCAGCACGTCAACTTGGACCGGCGCAAAACCCCCTGTGGTTCGACTACGATAACTTTGCCTTGATTTCCCTGTACGACCAATACGCCCGATTCCGTGATTTATCCATTCTGGGGGTTGGTGCAGTATACCTTTTTCAAATCCTCGACGCTGCCGTTGAAGCCCACTTTTTAAATTTCAATGTATCGAAGGATTTATCGCTTCAATTGCTGCCTTACGCTTCTCCTCAAAACTTGGGATGCACGGCTAAAATAACCTTTAAATCCATGAACAAACGATGAAAATAGCATTAATCGGTTACGGAAAAATGGGCAAAACGATTGAGCGGATTGCCATCGAACGCGGCCATGAAATAGTTGCGATTTATGCTTCTAACCATCCCTTTTCGAGCGAAACGTCGAAGACCGCCGAAGTGGCGATTGAATTTTCCCGTCCGGATTTGGCGCTATCCCACATCGAACACGCCTTGAAAATCGGATTACCCATCGTGGTGGGCACCACCGGGTGGAATCACCATTTAAGCGAAGTATCTGACCTGGTCGAACAAGAGCAAGGCAGCATGCTGTATGCGTCAAATTTCAGCTTAGGCGTGCACATTTTTCAACACCTTTGTGCACAGCTTGCACGAATGTTATCCCTCAACTCCCACTATACGCTGAGCCTAGAAGAAATACACCACACCCAGAAACTCGACGCACCGAGTGGTACAGCCATATCCCTTGCTGAACGGATTATTGAAGAACATTCCCAAATCCATGAATGGAAACTTAATCCAACGGAGGTTCAAGGTGTTTTACCCATTCAAGCCGTGAGAACCCCCGACGTTCCAGGTACCCATACCTTAAAAGCAACATCGAACGTTGACACGTTGACCCTAACCCATGAAGCGCATAACCGAGATGGTTTTGCCTTAGGCTCCATTTTAGCAGCTGAATTTCTTCGTGGCAAAAAAGGTTTGTTTACCATGGACGATGTACTTAACTTTAAGCCCTAAACGATAGCATCATGAGTTTTATTTATTTCTATCTCTTAATTCTCGTTAATCCCATCCTTGCTCAATGGAACAAGTTATTTGTTAAATTGGCCGAAACCGAAGAGGGGCAAAAAATGGGAATTCAACCCCACCATGCCTATATTCCTCTCTACAATTATTACATCGTTTTTAAAATCACCAATAAAAAACCTTTTTGGACGGTTTTGTTGCTTTTTCCAGGGGTTCATTTGGTCATGATGATGGTGGCGAACTTGAGTTTAGTTCGAAGGTTTGGTAAGTTTTCGTTGTCCGAAACGTTGCAAGGAATTTTCTTTCCGTACTATTTAACGCATCAGATTTCAAAAGAAGAGAAATGCGTTCCCGTTGTTGACACCAATTGGAACAATGCTAAAGAACTAGAGGACCGTAAATGGGGAGACCACTTGGTACTTTTCTTGTGCCTCCCGGTTCTTGGCCATGCCTTGCAGTTCTTGTTTTCCATGATTAGCAAACGAAAAGCGGGCAGTAAAACTGGAGTAAAAGAATGGGGAGACTCCTTAGTCTTTGCCTTAATTGCCGCTACCGTTATTCGCTCTTATGTATTCGAACCTTTTCAGATACCGACTGGATCGATGGAAAAAACCATGTTGGTGGGTGATTTTCTGTTCGTGAACAAACTTGCTTACGGCCCCAAGGTTCCTGTAACCCCCCTGTCCTACCCTTTGGTTCACAACAATGTTCCTTGGGTGAATATTCCTTCGTACCTAACCATCGAAAAAGGGTCGTATTTCCGACTGCCGGGTTTTGGGAAAATCAAACCTTACGACATTGTAGTGTTCAATTATCCTTCCGGCGATACCGCCGTATATGACCCTAGAATTCCGAATGGCCTGATGGGGCATGATTACCATGGCATCATCAACCAAGAAGCTACATGGCAATTCCGAATCAAAAATAACCTGTTGGGTAAAGGTGTAAACCGAGCTGATTCTTTGAAATTTCTTGATTTTATCAAAAATATTAACGGATGGAGGTCTATGGCAAGAACCAACTTAACCAACGGACTTTTCCCCATTTATTCGCAAGAATACGCAGAAGGAATGAGCCACGATGGACTCATTTACCGTCCCGTTGATAAGCGCGAGAATTACATCAAGCGCTGCATAGGCATCCCAGGAGATGAAATCGAAATCAGGTCGGCTTCCGTATTTCGGAATGGCAAACCTGCCAAGGTTTTTGACAACATGGCGTTTAAATGGGATGTGAGTAAGGCTTCCACGACCTTTACCTATCAAGAACTGAGCGATAATTTTGGATTAGAAAATGCGCCAGATGGTTCAAGAACGGACTTTGAAGAAGGTGATTCCGCCTCACCCTATGTGCTGAACATTACCCCTTTGGAAAAACAGAAAATCCAGGAAGCGTATCCTTCAGCAAAATTCTCGGTGCATGTTGACCGTCCTTCCTACACGGTTGAGAAGCGAGCACCTAGCCCAGAGGAATTGATTGAAAACTTGGAATGTTTCCCGAAGGATTTCTACGTGAACAATACGATGACTGATTTTCAAAAATTCACCGTACCGAAAAAAGGTGCAACTGTCACCTTAACCGATCAGAACATTGCCTGGTATCGCAGAATCATCAGTGCCTACGAAGGGCATACGTTGGAGGAAAAAAAAGATGGAATTTACGTTGACGGGGTCAAAACAAACCAATATACTTTTGGTATGAACTATTACTGGATGATGGGAGACAACCGTTACAATTCCGCGGATTCCAGGGTTTGGGGGTTTGTACCTGAGGACCACATTGTAGGAAGGGCCTCTTTGGTATGGTTTTCCAACAGTCCTTACAAAGGAATTCGAGCCGAACGAATCTTAAAGAATGTAAGTCAAGAAGGAGCATTTACTGCATTACAATGGCTCGGTTTTGCCTTTGGGGTAGTTTTACTCATCTTGGTCTTCAAGTTTCTGGCCTGATGCTTTTTCCAACGGCGTATTTTCCGTCGATTCTTTACCTCCAAAACCTTTGTCAGCGAAAAGAGGTGGTTATTGACCGCCATGAACACTGGATTAAACAAAGCATCCGCAACCGCTGCGAAATACTCGGTTCAGCGGGCCTTCAAAAATTAGTCGTTCCCATTATCCATGAAGCGGGAAAACAGTCGCTGGGATCCATTCGAGTTGACGACGCAAAAAAATGGCGGGAGAACCATTGGAAATCGATAAAAACCGCCTACGGACGTTCCCCTTATTTTGAACATTATCAGCGGGAAATTGAAGGATGTCTTTTCAATTCAGAACAACATTTGGTTGCGTTGAATCAAAACCTATTGCATTTTTTCATTGAAGCCTGGGAATTGCCGATCGTTCCGAAGTTAAGCTGCGAATTCATTCCCTATTCCAACAACGATGAGCGTTTAAAGGATTGGTTTATTCGGACGGAAATCCACGCAAACTACCAACAAGTTTTTCAACATAAATCCGCAACTATTTTCAACCCGTCGGCTCTGGATTTATTGTGCTGTGAAGGCCCCTTAGGGCGCAAAATATTGGTCAATTGAACAATGAGGTCTCTTTTTTGCTCGTCATCGATTGCCATAAGCGGTTCCAAGGTAATTTAACCAAAGAAATGCAATCGTTGTTTTCATTTGCAATGAACAAATCGCCTTGGTCATTGAAATACAAGTCAGTGGGGTTCATGTAAACATTATCCTCTAACTGGGTAACATCCAAAATTTCACCGAAGGGAGAGAAAACCATGAGCATTCTTTCCTTCGAACTCAGCATGTAAAAATCGTTGGTTTTTGGGTGAACTGCGATGGCATTCGGTAAAACTTCCGGGAGGTTTTTTTGTATTTTGCGCTGTCCAACCTGAGATTTGAAGAGGTTATTGCGTTCTAAAAAAGCGAGCACTTCATCTGCGTCAAAATAAAATATGGGTTCTTCATGGTACCGTTTTTTCGTCAAGCTGTAATAATACAAAGCCCGTTGACGTCCTTCCTCGCCGTCTTTTGCAGCACAGAAAATGATGCGTTTGGTCGGTTTGTGAAAGCAAAGTGCTGAACTTTCCCAGATCGGCTTATTTTGAGAAACTTGAAAGGTATTCAGGGAGTCATAGGGAAAAGAACTCTGATATACGTCCATGTCTTCGTCGATGAGATACAGCATGGAATCTACGTGAATGAAATCGACAACTTCCTTCGACTCAGGTAGGGGATTTACGTTCAAAACTTTGTTGCTATCAATGCTTTGAAAAACCAAGCCACGCAAACAACACTGGGGTTTGTAAAGCCAATGGGTACTATCCAAAGCAGCAAATCGATGCAATTGGTAAAAAGCACTTTGCCGCGAGAATGGGTCGGGGTGACTCACATCAAAATAGCCCGCTTCTTTTTTAAAATATCGGGCTTGATGCTCGTAAAACCGCTCAATTCCAAAGGACTCAAACTCCTTGGTCGCCAAAAAAGACAAAGTCGCCAGGACTACCGATAATGCGTGAACTGCCCTCATCGAGGTTAAAGTTAAAAAAATGAAATGAAATTCTGTATAATTAGGGTAAAGTGGTTTATCTTTGTTACTCAACTTGCTCCATGACTCGTATTGTACACGTCTTAATAATTACAGCGCTTAGCCTCACTGCAAATGCTCAAATGAGCCTTTCGGGGGGAACGGGAATTCTCAACGGTGTGGGTACGGGATTCAAGCCTCTTGGATTTCATTTAGGTTTGGAATTACCGAGGTCCAATGATTTAACGTTTTACGTTCGGGGAGCCGCATTCTTACCATCATCAGGAGCCGACACCAATTATGCGAA
>JACCDP010044865.1_pt1 | contig 23986 bp, 20 predicted proteins | sample 7445841 | NCBI WGS metagenome assembly JACCDP01 (sample SAMN15323441, study PRJNA562643) | freshwater metagenome | isolation source: river surface water | place: USA:Blue River Watershed | collected 2017-08-17
CAGGCGCTCGGCGACCTGCCCGGCGTCACCTTCCAGCCGGAGGCGCCCTGGGGCCAGTCGACGCGCTGGCTGACCTGCCTGACCATCGATCCCGCGGTCGCCGGCCGCGATCGCGAAGACGTGCGGCTGGCCCTCGAGGCGGCCGACATCGAGTCGCGCCCGCTGTGGAAACCGCTCCACCTGCAGCCGGTCTTCGCCGGGGTCGAGACGCACGGTGGCGCCGTCGGCGAACGCCTCTTCGCCCAAGGCCTCTGCCTGCCGTCCGGCTCCGGCCTCACCGAGGAGCAACGCGGCCGGGTCATCGCGACCTTCCGCTCCGTCTTCGGAGCCTGAGCCATGGCCTTCGCCCGCATCCTTCGCTCCAGCGCCCTCATGGGCGGAGCCTCGGTCGCCTCCCTGGCCGCGGGGTTCCTCCGGGCGAAGGTCATCGCGTGGGTCGCGGGTCCCGCGGGGGTCGGCCTGCTAGGCGTCTGCGGCGGTTTCAGCGGGAACGTCGCCACGTTCGCCGGCTGGGGTCTGGGCACTTCCGGCGTGCGCGCGATCGCCGCCGCCGACGAGGCGGCCCGTCCGGCCAAGATCGCCGCCGTGCGCGCCTTCGGCCGGCTCCTGACCTGGCTCGGGGCCTTGCTCACGCTCGGGCTTTTCTGGCCGGTCGGCTGGGCGACCTTCGGTTCCGCGGATTTCGCCGGGGATCTGCTGGTCGCCGGTCTCGCGGCCCCCTTGATCATCGCGACGGCGATGTGGACGGCCATCCTCCAGGCCCATGGCCGGCTCAAGGCGCTTGCCCTGTCGCAGGTGGCCACCGCCGTCGGCGGCCTCGTGCTCGGCTTGCCGCTCATCGCGACCTATGGAGTCCGCGGGATCGCCCCCAGCCTGCTGCTCGCCGCCGCCCTCACCGCATTCTTCACCTGGCGCCAAGCCCGGGCGGTGGCGCCGCCGGACGTGGCGCCGCCCGCCGCCCGCGCGGACATCGCCGCGCTCGTGCGGTTGGGCGGCGCCCTCATGGTGGTCGGGTTGCTGTCGCAGCTGGCGGCCTATGCCGTCCGCCTGATGCTGATCCGCCAGCTGGGTCTCGAAGCCGCCGGCAACTACCAAGCGGCCCTCTCGATCGCAGGCAGCTTGCCTGGGTTCGTCTTCGCGGCGATGGGCACCGATTTTTTTCCCCGTGTCGCGGCCGCCCGCGGTGAGGCGGAGGCGCAAGGCCTGGTCGAGAAGCAGATCCAGGCCGGTTTGTTGCTGGCGTTGCCGTTGCTGGTCCTGCTCCTCGTGATGGGGCGGACCTGCATCCATCTGCTCTACAAGGATGATCCCGGGTTCGACGGCGCGGTGCTCGTGCTCGGCTGGATGATCTGGGGCGTCTTCCTGCGCGTCGTTTCCTGGCCGATGGGATTCTGGCTGCTGGCCCGAGGCTCCGCCTTGGCCGTGATCGTCGTCGAAGGCGTCGCCTGCTTGATCACGGGTCTTCTGCCCTGGGTTTTCATCACGAGCCATGGTTTGGTCGGCGCCGGGATGGCTTTCTTCTACGGCTATCTCAGCTACCTCGGGCTGATGCTCCTGATCGCCCGGCGCCGCGCGGGCGTCTGGCTCGATGGATTCACGTTGGCGGTCTCCTTGCTCGGCGCCGGCGTGCTCTGGCTCTCCCCTCTGGTCGCCGACTTGCTGGGTGGCGGGTGGTCCGGCCTGGTGCCCGTGGCGATCGTCTCCCTCGTCTGCGCCGGGCTTTACTTCCGGGCGCTGGGTCAGGAAGCCACCCCGGCCAACCCCCCTGGCGAATGAGCAAGCTCACGATCATCTGTCCGGGGCGCGTCGCCGGCGGCGTCAACCTGCTCCTCGCCCGCGTCGGCGCGGAGTTGCATCGCTCCCACGGTTACCGCCTAGGGTTGGTGGATCACGCCGATGGCGCGCTCCGCCGGCTCTGGACCGACGCCGGCGTCCCGTTCGATTTTCACGAGTATCGGCCCGGCGAGCGGCAGACCTTGCCGCCCACGGATATCGTGCTGTTTAGCCTGCTTCTCGGGCGCCTGCTCGAGCGCCGTTTCGACCTGCCGCCGGAGACCCGGTTGGTCGCCTGGTCGACCGCGCCGCAGGACGCCTTCAAATACCTGCCGACGGCGTTCCTCTTCAATCGGGCCGGCTGGTCCCTCAAGCGTGCGGCTGCCCATTGGCTGCATCGGGCGCAGACGCGCCGGATCCATGCTTTCCTCGCCGAAGGTTCCGCCCGGGGCGGGGTGATCTTCATGGATGCGCACAACCATGAGGCCAACGTCAAGGTTTTCGGGCCCGGTCTGACGCCGGCCATCATCCCGATCTGCACCGCGGAGGCGACGCGGCCGCCGCGCCCGGCGCCCTCGGACACGCGGCGCGCCTACTGGGTCGGTCGCGTCGAGGATTTCAAGACCGAGGCCCTGCTGGGCTTCGTCCGCGCCACCTTCATCCATCCGGAGCGGCCCTGCTTTGATGCGATCGTGGTCGTCGGGGACGGGGAGGACCTCCCGAAGGTCCGGCAGCGTTGCGCCGGCCTGCCGGTGGTTTTCCGCGGCTACCTGAGCCAGACCGAACTCGCCGACGAGCTGGCGTCCTCGGCTTCGCTGGTCGCGGGGCACGGCCTGTCGATCCTCGAAGCGGCGCGACTGGGCGTCCCGGCCTTGGTCGTCGATGGCACGTACGAACCGCTGACCGCCGACCGGTTCCGCGGCGAATGGTTGCAGCTCTGCCCGCCGGGCTATGTCGGGAAGATCGCCCGCGCGCCGGAGGCGGTTGGTCGTCCCCTGACGGCTTGTCTGCGCGAGTTGCGCGCCGACCCGCTGGCCGTGGGGTTGGCCGGCCACGAACGTTGGCGGTCGGAGCACACGCCCGCCGTGGTCGCGGCCCGCCTGGCCCAGGCTATCCGGGCCGGTTCCTATTCCATCGGTGATTTCCGGACCTCGGGCGCGGCCCGCCCGGGTTGGTTCGGCCGTTTGATCGACTGGTCGAAGGAGCGCCTTTTCGGGCGACGTTACTGATGGCGTCCGGAATCCGGACCACGCCGATTCCCGGCCTGGAACTCCTGCGCGGGCTCGCGGCCCTGGTCGTCTGCCTCGGGCATGTCCGCGCGTTGTCGCTGCCGCCGCTGCGTTCGGGGGATTACGCGGGCTGGGAACGGGGACTCTATTTCCTCACGGTACACGGCGAGGCCGCCGTCTGGATCTTCTTCGTGCTCAGCGGTTACCTCGTGGGTGGCTCCGTCCTCCGGCAGGTCGCAGGCGGTTCCTGGCGATGGTCCGATTACCTGCTCCGGCGCGGCACGCGGCTCTGGGTCGTGCTGATCCCGGCCTTGCTCCTCACCTGGGCCTGCGATCAGGCGCGCGGGTCCGGCCCGGTGATCACGGGTGGCGCGATGACCTTCCCGCACCCGTTGGCCGCGGATGCGTGGACCTTCCTCGGCAACCTCCTGTTCCTCCAGGACATGGTCCTGCCGCCGTTCGGCTCCAACCTCGCGTTATGGAGCCTCGCGTATGAGTGGTGGCTCTACCTGTTGTTCCCCTTGATGGTGCTCGCCGCGCGGTCGCGCGCCTGGCGGGAACGGTGTTTGCTGGCCGTGCTGGCGGCGGGAATCTTCTGGTTGCTCGGCCCCCGGGGTCGCTGGCTCAGCCTGGCCTGGTTCGTCGGCGCGCTGGTCGCGCAACGGCGGGCCGCGCCCGGTGCCCGCGGTCTGCCCGGCCCGCGCCTCCTGCCTTGGCTTGGCTTGGTCGCCGCGCTGGCCGCCAAGCCTTACCTCGCCGCGTCGTTCCCGCTCCTGGCGATGCCCGTGATCGTCGGGGCGACGGTCGGCGTGCTCTGGGGCGAAGCCGGCCGGGCCGACCCTTTGCCGGCTTTCGCCGTGCAGCTCGGGAGCAGCTCCTACACGCTCTACGCCATCCATGTGCCGTTGGCGCTCCTCGCGCTGACCGCGATCACCGGTCCCTTCTGGCTGGAGCCGGGGCCGACGCGCTGGCTCATCGTGTTCGGCCTGACGGGCGGCCTCCTCCTCTTCGCCCAAGGCTGGTGGTGGCTCTTCGAACGCCGCACCGACCCGCTCCGGCAGGCCTTGACCCGCCGCCGGCCGCTTTCCTGACCATGTGGTACCTCAGCCAGCTCGGACGTCGCGAGCATTACAGCCTCGCGGTCGCGTTGCACCAGCGGCGGCGGCTGGCGGCTTTCTGCACGGATGTCTGGGCGCCCTGGGCCGCCGGGTTGCCGGGCCCGGTGCGGCCGACGAAGTGGGCGCAACGTTACCGAGCGGAACTAGCCGACGCCCCGGTCTTCGCCGAACCTTGGTCGAACGTCCTGCGGGCCCGCTGGGACCGGCGCGGCCTCTTCGATCGTTGGGTCGCCCAAGGCGAACATTTCGGACGCTTCGCCGCCGAGGTGTATCGGCGGCGTGGACTGGGGGCCGACTCGACCGCGCTTGGTTACACGTGCGCCAACCTCGAGCAGTTCCGCCTCGCCCGGCAGGTGGGCGCCCGGACGATCCACGTGCAGGTCGACCCCGGTCCCGCTTGGTACGCGACGCGCACCGCGGCGTATGCGGCGAATCCCGCGGCGGGCCCGGCGCCAGCGGTCCCCTCCGCCGGCTTCCTTGACCGGCTCCGCGAGGAGATGGCGCTGGCCGACCGGCTTATCGTCCACTCCGTCCACTCCCTGCGCTCCCTCGCCGCTGCCGGTTTCGATACCTCCCGCGGCCTCGTGGTGCCGCCGGCTTTCACCCCCGCCGGCCTCGGCCATCCGCGCGCCTTGTCGCCCGGTCGGCCGTTGCGCGTCCTCTTCGTCGGTTACGTCAACCTCGCGAAGGGGTTTCATGTGCTCGCCGAGGCCTGCCGTGCCTTGGGTTCGGACGTCGCATTGACCGTGGTCGGCGGTTCGCAACTGCCTCCGGCCTATCTCCGGCAGATCGCCCCGGCCGCCGAGTTCACCGGGCACCTCGCCCAGGCCGAAGTCGCCCGCCGCATGGCCGAGGCCGACGTCCTGGTCTTCCCGACTTTATCCGACGGGTTCGGACTCGTCCAGCTCGAGGCGATGGCGCAGGGCTTGCCGGTGGTCGCGACCTCCGCTTGCGGGGAGGTCGTGCGTGACGGTCTCGACGGGTTCGTCGTGCCGCCCGGCGACGCGGTCGCCTTGGTCGATCGACTGAGCCGTCTCCGCCGCGAGCCCGACCTCTACGCCGCGATGTCGCGCGCCGCCTTGGTCCGCGCCACGGAGTTCGGCCCCGAACGCCACCTCGCCGGCTTGCTCGCGTCCGCCTGACCCGTCGCCTCGCCCACCGGGTCACCCGTCCATGAAACGCTTCGTCCGCGCGCTGCTCCCGATGTGGCTGTACCGGCGCCTCGCCTGGCTCTACGCCTATGCGTTGGCGTGGCGGGAAGGCCCGGCGTTCCTTGGGATGATGGCCTTCGGGGCCGGCGAACGGACCCATCGCTTCCGCTCCTTGGCGCACCCGTTCACGTTCCGGCTGACGGCGGAAGACAAGCACATCGTGCTCGTCAACCTGATCAAAGGCGAGGTGCTGGCAGGACCTTTGCCGACCGATGCCCGCTTCATCGTGGATGCGGGCGGCTACATCGGCGACAGCGCGGCGCTCTTCCTCTCGCGTTATCCGCGCGCGACCTGCCTGGTGCTCGAGCCCGGTCTGGCCCATGCCTGGGCGGCCCGGAATCTCGCCCCTTACGGCTCGCGGGCGATCCTGCGTCAGGCCGCGCTGATGGGTGCCGCCGGCGACTTCCGCGTGTCGGAAGCCGAGACCGGTACGCAGGTGATGCCGACCGCGGTCGGGGAGGTCGCGGTCATGACGATGCCGGAGGTGCTGCGGCTGAGCCCGACCGGCCGCATCGATCTCTTCAAGATCGATATCGAGGGCGCCGAGGTCGACTTGTTCAGAGGCCCCTGTGATTGGCTCGGCGCGGTGGACTGCCTCACGATCGAGCTCCACGGCGAGGTCGCCTACGCGGAAATCCCCCCGAAGCTCGCCGCGGCCGGCTTCGCCCTCAGCCGGCATGGTTCCCTCACGGTCGCCCGCCGAAGCCGCACACCCTAGCGATGAGTCTCGTCGTCCTCACCAATATCCCGACCCCTTACCGCACGGCTTTCTTCGATGCCGTGGCGGCCGAGGCCGCCCAACTCGGCCGGGGTTTTCATGTGCTTTATTGCGCCACGTCCGAGCCCGGACGTCATTGGCCCTACGAACCGGCGGCGATGCGTCACCCGCACACCGTCCTCGCCGGTTGGCATCCGCGCTTGGCGGGGACTTCGGCTCACCTGAACTTCGGGGTCCTGGCCGCCTTGCGCACCTTGCGGCCCACGACCTTGCTCGTGGCCGGCGCCTGGAACACCCCGACGATGCTGATGGCGGGCTGGTCCGAGGTCCCGTGCCGGCGGATTTTCTGGAGCGAAGGTCATGCGGACGCCGTCTTGCATCCGGACGGCTTAGTCGCCTGGGCCCGCCGCCGAGCCTACCGTTCTTACGACGCTTTCGCGGTACCCAACGAACGGAGCGCGGCCTGGGCGCGGGCGCAAGCTGGCGAGGCCAAGCCTATCGTGGACCTGCCCAACGCGATCGATACCGAATTCTACCGGCCCGCGACCCCCGAGCAAAAGACCGCGGCGCGCCGTCAGCTCGGGCTGCCTGCCACCGGCCGCATCTTGGTCCAGGTCGGCGCCTTGACCGAACGGAAGGGACCGCTGCCGCTGGCCCGGGCTTTTCTGGCGATGGCCCCCGCCGCGCGTCGCGACGCCGTCCTGGTCCTGGTCGGAACCGGTCCGCAGGAAGCGGCGCTGCAGGCGCTCGCGGCCTCGTCGGAAGGCGCCTTGCGACTGCTGGGTCAGCGCGATCCGGCCGGCGTCCGGGAGGTCCTGCACGCGGCCGATACCTTCGTCTTGAACACGTTCCTCGACCCGAACCCGCTTTCGCCGATCGAAGCGGCGGCCTGCGGGCTGCCTCTGTTGCTCTCCGCCAGGTCCGGCAATAGCGATGAGTTGATCACCGGGGCAGGTCTGGGCAGCCCGATCACGGATCCCGCCGACCCTACGGCCGCCTTGCGGGCGGCCTTGGGCTGGTCGGAGTCCGACCGCGTCATCTTCGCGACGCGAGCCCGCCAAGCGGCGGAGAGCGCTTTCTCCGCTCCGGCGATCGCCCGGCGACTGGTTCGGGAGTGACCCCCGCCAAAAATTTCCGGAAGCCGCACGTAGTGCGGCTTTTTTATTTGGTTAAAAAAGCCGCCCTCGCGCGATGGGTAGCCGAAGTCGTCCGGCCGGAATTCGCCATGGCAGTGCCAGCCTAATCAAATGCGCGAAAGGTCTGGGCAGCAACAAAGTAGGGCGTCGTCTTCCCGGTTGTCTCGGAGCTCGGACGGGCTAGAGTAGGGGTCGGTCTCATGCCCCGCCGCCTCGCCATCCTTGCCGCGCTCTGCCTGGCCTGCGTCACCGCGGCCGCGGCCGACCTCTTCGAGCAAGGACGTTGGCGCGGCCCGGTCGTACTTCCGGCGACGCCGGAGACGGAGGAATGGTACGCCGCCCAGACCTTGCTCGATTGGTGCGAGCGCGTCACCGGCGTCCGTCCGGAGCTGGTCTCGGAGCAAGCCGGGGTCGCCTTGCCCGCCCGCGGACTCTTCGTCGGTCGCACCGCCGCCTGGCAGGCCTTGCACCGTCCGCTGCCCGACGTGGAGGGCGACCTGTTGGCACGCGACGTCGAAGGCGAGGCGGTCTTCCTGCTCGGGACGAATCCGCTCGCGACGCGCGCCGCGGTCGGCCGGTTCTGCGAGCAAGCGCTCGGCGTCTGTTTCGCCTTCCCCGGCCCGCGGGGCGCCGATTGGATCATGCGGTCGTCGGTGGGCGTGCCTGCCGCCGAACGTTTCCGTCCGGCCTTTGCGTGGCGCGAGATCTCCGGCCTGTCCAACGAGCTCTCCCAGGAATGGGCCTACAATGTCGGCTATGGGAAAACCCCTGACTTTTCGCACGGCTTCTTCCGCGCCTTCAACCAGGAGGTCTTCGCCGACTTCCTGGAGGATTTTGCGAACTACCGAAGTCGGGAGGATCCCTCTCGGAGGACAGCCAATGCCTTCCCGCGGTCGGCACCGGTTCGGGCAGGTGAGGGCAAGGTCCAGATTGATCCCCGTAAACCGGGCTTCGAGCCTTGGGTGATTTCCCTTTCATCCGATAAGCCCTTTTACGAGGCCTCCCCGTTTTATGATGAAGAGTGGTGGGATAATTGGCCGCGGCCGAAGCCCAACTTCGATGGGTACGACCCGATGCCGCGCCTCAAGGTCCCGGCGGCGGTGGAAATCGGCGCGCGTTACACCCGCGAGTGGTTCCACCAGCACCCCGGCGCGTTCAGCGTGCCTTTCGGCGTCAATGACACCTTGCACTTCCTCGGTTCCCCGCCGTCCGAGGGTTGGTATCGCGACCGCCCGGTGCGGACCGATTATGTGATGGGTTACCTCAACGAGGTCGCCCAGTCGTTCTGGGAACCGTCGGGTGACCTCTCCGGCCTGCGTCACGCCATCGGGACGTTGGGCTACCTGCAGACCTTGCGCGCCCCGACGATCCGCCTGCACCCGGCGATCTTCCCGTGGATCTGCGCCGACCGCAGCGCCTATGCCAACCCCGATTTCGCCGCGATGGAATCGGTCAACCTCGCCGCCTGGGTGCGCTCAGGCGTCCGACGAGTCGGCGCTTATGATTATTGGTACGGAGTCGACTACACCGTCCCGCGCGTGTCTTTCCGGGCGCAGGCCGACGCCATCCGCACGGTGCACGCCGCCGGAGTCGTCGGTTGGTACGCCGAGCTGGCCCCGCTCTGGGCCTTCGACGCCCCGAAGGCTTGGTTGGGCGCGAAGCTCCTGCAGGATCCTGGTCAGGACCCGGAGGCCCTGCTCGCGACCTGGTTCGCCGCGGCCTATGGTCCCGCGGCCGCGGAGATGCGCGCGGCTTACCGCGTCCTCGAGGGTGCGTGGGAACGCGACGCGCGCGCCGGGGGCGTCGACCAGTGGATCCGCCATTTCCGCACCGAAGGGTCGACCTTGGTGCTCACCGCGGCGGAGCTCGCCGCGGTCTCCGCGCGGGTCGAGGCCGCGCGTCGCCTCCTCGCGGCCCAGGACAAGCCCACGTTCCGGCTCGCCAATCAACGCTGGCGCTTCGAGCAGTTCGCCGAGGCCTGGGCCTTGAGTTGCGCCTTCCGCGGTGTCGTCGAGACCCGTCGCGCCGCCGATCCGGCCAACGCCGCCGAAGCGGTCGCCCAGCTCAGCGCCTTATCCGCCGCCGAGTCCGCCTACCGACGGGCGGAGTCCACCTTCAACACCGCGTGGGGGGCGTATGGACTGCCCGTCGCCTGGAGCCGTTTCGCCGCCACCAATCCTCGCCCCGAGTGGCTCGACGCCGCCATGCCCTACGGTTTCGCGCGGGTGGCCGCACCCACGCGACGGGCGCTCGCCACCTGGGCCTCCGGCGACACGATCGGCAACGGCGCCGTACTCTGGAGGCTCGCCCAATTGCCGGAAGACCGCGAGCGTCGCCAAGCGCGCATGGATCGCACCCAGTCGCGCAACCACCACGGCGCTCACTTCGTCTACGAACTCAGTCCAAGTCGGCTTAACCGGGTGAACGGCCGTCCGGAGGGTGAGTGGCCCCATTACAACGCCCATATCCTCGCCCCGGCAGGAAAGGTCAAAGGGGTTCCCTACACGAGTCGTGGAGATGTCGGTGGCGGCTGGGATGACCGCCTCGTCCCCGGCTTCATCCTGGATTTTCAAGTGGAGCTGGATGCGGCGAAGAACCGCGACCCCGAAGCCAAGGCTCGGTTGGTGCTGACTTTCACCGACGGTAAAAAGACCCGGATGATCGCGCAGGAATGCCGCCCGACCGGCGGCCGTCTGGTGGTGGAAGTTCCCGACGGCTTCGAATGGGTTTTTTCTGGTCAATCTGACGCTTGGCGCGGTGAAATCCAGTATTCGCTCCGGTATGAACTGACCTTCGAGAAGGAGGTTGCGGTCAAGGAGATCGACCTTGTGCTGTGGAGCCCTCGCCGCTGAGCCATGGTCAAGCGCCTCTTCGACATCTTCTTCGCCCTCGGCTGGCTCGTGCTCTTCACCCCGCTCATGCTGGTCGTCGCCGGACTCGTCCGCCTGAAGCTGGGCTCGCCGGTGCTCTTCATCCAGGAACGCCCCGGGCTGCGCGGGCGGCCCTTCCGCATGGTGAAATTCCGCACCATGACCGACGAGCGCGGCCCCGATGGGCAGCTCCTGCCCGACGAGGTGCGCCTCACCGCCTTCGGGAAGTTCCTCCGCGCCACCACCCTCGATGAGTTCCCCGAGATGTGGAACGTGCTCGTCGGCGACATGAGCGTCGTCGGTCCGCGCCCGCTCCTCATGCGCTACCTCCCGCGTTACGACGCCTTCCAGGCCCGGCGCATGGAAGTGAAGCCCGGCGTCACCGGCTGGGCCCAGGTCAACGGACGTAACGCCCTCAGCTGGGAGCAGAAGTTCGCCTACGACGTCTGGTACGTCGACCACCGCACCTTCTGGCTCGACCTGAAGATCGTCGTCCTGACCTTCTTCAAGGTCTTCGCGCGCACCGGCATCAACTCGGACAAGGCGGCGACGATGGAGGAATTCCGGGGAACGGACAGAAGTTGATCCGTTGACCGGTTGGCCCGTTGGCGAAAAAGTGACCTTCCCGGCTATCCTTACGGAAGTTCTCCCAGAGCGCTTATCACCGGGAAGGAGCCTTTTTCATCTCCCTTTCGAGAGATGTGGAATGACAAGACCCGGCGCCGGCCCCGTCAAACCCACAAACACCCTAGTCGGTGGGCCAGTACACGATTTTAATTTCTGTCCCCAAGGGCAGACGTCCATCGAGTGATTCCCCGCGAGAAAGGTTTCTCCAGATGGCCCACCCGAAGTAATCCACCGCTTGCAGGTCAAAGTGTGCCTTGGAGGCATGATGATAGACCGGCACCGGGGTCTCCGTCCGGGTTTCCGGTGTGAGCCCTTGCTTGAGGGCTTTGATGATACCCTCGCGCTTTTTCCGGATAGGCAGGGAGTCCGTGATGATGACCGGATCCGCCAAGGGTATCCACGCCTGGGACTGGGCGATGGCAAGGGAAAGGTACTTCGCATAGAAATCCCACGGGTCACGATCAGCCTCCGCCACCCTCGCCTTGGTGATGACCAGCGCAAGAATCTTAGCCGGTATCGCGGTTTCCGTCAGCACCCTATACACTTCGGTCCGGACCGCGCTTTTGTTGACTGAGGCATGAAAGTATTCGATGTCGTGGCCATCGCGCAGCAGTCGCCCGCGCAAGCGCTGCAGTCCGAGCACCTGGGCGTCCGTCAGTTGACCGATGACGCAGACAAGCTGGAAGTGCGACGAGCCCGCCGCGCCAAAGTCCAGATTCCCGGATTCATCGATGAACACGTAGGTCGACATCAGCCACGGCATGGTCATGTGTCGCGTGAGTTCGGCGAGACGACCTTCGGCCTAGGCTTGGCCCAGGGTTCATACTTAGAACATCCACTTAGGAGGAAACCCGAAGTGCAGGCGCCGTCCGCCGCCCTTAATCCTTGTCAACGGGTCAACTGGTCAACGGGCCAGCTGACTAGAGGTCACCGGGCCAGCTGACTACGCTTTCTTCACGCCCAACGGCCGCAGGACCGGATCGCGGGCCAACGGCAGCTCGACCGGTACGCCGCCATTCTGCGCGGATTGATAAAGCGCGAGGATGAGCTCGACGGCCTTGCGGCCTTCGGCGCCGTCGACCGCGGGTTGGCGGCCGGCGCGGATCGCCTCGATGGCGTCGACGAGGTTCAGGCGATGCCAGCCGTGGCTGATCGCCTTGGGGTCCGCCGCGCCGGCACCACCGGTCTCCGCCGCCGAGGCGAGGAACCCGGCGTCGGCGGGCAGGGCAGGGTCGAATTCGAAGGACGTCAGTTTGTCGTCGCGCAGCACCGCCGCGCCCTTCGTGCCGTGGATGCGGATCTCGGCGGGGAAGCCGGTGGCCGACCAGCAGGCCGTGGAGCCGGCCAGCGTGGCGCGGGCGCCGTTGGCGAATTCGATCCAGCCGACGGCGATGTCCTCGACCTCGATGCCGGCGTGCGCGACCAGCCCGAGGGTGGCCGAGACGCGCTTCACCGGCCCGAGGAACCAGAGGAGCAGGTCGATGGTGTGGATGCCTTGGTTCATCAGCGCCCCGCCCCCGTCGAGCGCGTAGGTGCCGCGCCAGGCGGCGGAGTCGTAATAGGCCTGGGTGCGCCACCAAGGGATGAGCGCCGAAGCCAGTGTCACCGGACCGAAGCGGCCCGCGTCCAGCGCGGCCTTCAGCGCGAGCGACCCGCGCACGTAGCGGCGGGGCAAGATGCCTGCGACGGTCACCCCGGCGGCGTGCGCGGCGGCGATCAGTTCATCGCATTTCGCCAAGGTGACCTCCAGCGGCTTCTCGACGACCACGTGCTTGCCCGCGCGGATACAGGCGAGGGCGGGGGCGAGGTGGTCGCCGCTCGGGGTGCACAGGCAGACGACGTCGACCGCGGGGTCGGCCAGGAGCGCCTCCGGCGTCGCCGCGACGGCGCACCCATGGGTGGCGGCGAACGCGGCGGCCTTCACGGGGGTGCGGTTGTAGGCCGCGACCAGGCGCACGCCGGGGATCTCAGCCAAAGCTTTCGCATGGAACTCGGCGATCATGCCGGTTCCCCAGATGCCGAACCCGAGCGGTCGTTGGGACATGGCGGTAGTTAGAGGGTAAGCGGGCCGGTGGGCAAGGGGACACCGTCAGAGGCAACACTCGTTGACCCGTTGACCAGTTGACAGGTTGGCATGGTCGATAGCTCACTCGTTGACCCGTTGACAAGTTGACACGCTGGCAAGGGGTGGACCCCGTTGGCAGGTTGATAACCTGGTGAGGGCAGAAATATCCCCCAACCGCTTGCCGCCTACCGCTACCACCTTTTTTGGGCAGGGCCCGGACCGCATCATGGCATGGAGACTTCCTCTCGCCCCCGGCTAACGTGTTCCCCAGGACTTGGCTTTGTAGCCCTTGTCAACGTGTCAACTTGCCAACCTGCCAGCTATTTGCCGCACTGCCTTTTTTCTGGCCTTAACCCCGGGCTTCGGAGAGTTTTTAAGCACTGCTTATGCGTATTCTGGTCACCGGCGGCGCGGGCTTCATCGGGTCGAACCTGACCCGCCTCCTCGTCGCGGGCGGCCATGCCGTCACGGTTGTCGATAAGCTCACCTACGCCGGCAATCTTTCCTCGCTGGCCGACCTGCACGGAAACCCGGCTTTTGCTTTCGTCCAGGCCGATATCTGCGATGCCGAGGCGATGCGCCGGACCTTCGCTTCCGCCCGGCCGGAAGCCGTCATGCACCTCGCCGCCGAGTCGCATGTCGACCGCTCCATCGACGGCCCGGGCGAGTTCATCGCGACCAATGTCACCGGGACCTTCCAGCTCCTGCAGGCCGCCCTCGGATACTGGCGATCCCTTCCAGGCGCGGCCAAGGACCAGTTCCGCTTCCTGCACGTCTCGACCGACGAGGTCTTTGGCTCCCTCGGCCCGACCGACCCGGCTTTCCACGAGTCGACCCCGTACGACCCGCATTCCCCCTACAGCGCCAGCAAGGCCTCGAGCGACCACCTCGCCCGCGCCTGGATGGACACCTACGGCCTGCCGCTCGTGGTGACGAACTGCTCCAATAACTACGGCCCGTATCAGTTCCCGGAGAAGCTCATCCCGGTCGTCATCCTCAAGTGCCTGCGCGGCGAGGCCATCCCGGTCTACGGCAAGGGTGAGAACATCCGCGACTGGCTCTACGTCGACGACCACGCGCGCGCTCTCCTCGCCGCGGTGGAGAAGGGCCGACCGGGACGCACCTACTGCATCGGGGGCGACAACGAGCGCCGCAACATCGACCTCGTGAAGCTGCTCTGCTCGCTGCTCGACGAATTCCGCCCGCGCGCCGACGGCAAGCCGCACGACTCCGCGATCACCTACGTCACCGACCGTCCGGGCCACGACCTCCGTTACGCCATCGACGCCCGTCGCGCCCGCGCCGAGCTCGGCTGGGCTCCGCAGGAGGATTTCCAGAGCGGCTTCCGCAAGACCGTCCGCTGGTATCTCGATCACCCCGCGTGGATCCAGGGCATCCTCGACGGCTCCTACCGCCTCGAGCGGCTCGGCAAACTCTGATTCTCATGAAAGGCATCATCCTCGCCGGCGGTTCCGGCACCCGTCTGCACCCTCTGACGCAGGTCATGAGCAAGCAGCTCCTGCCGGTGTACGACAAGCCGATGATCTATTACCCGCTGTCCGTGCTCATGCTGGCGGGCATCCGGGAGATCCTGATCATCTCGACCCCGCAGGACCTGCCGCGCTTCCGAGAAGTCCTCGGTGATGGCTCGCGCATCGGCTGCCGCTTCGACTACGTCGAACAGGCCGTCCCGAACGGACTCGCCCAGGCCTTCGTCCTCGGCGAGAAGTTCATCGGCACCGACGACGTCTGCCTCGTCCTTGGCGACAATATCTTCTACTCGGCCGGCTTCGGCGAACTCCTCAAGTCCTGCCGTGCCCCGCAGGGCGGCGTCGTCTTCGCCTACCATGTCAAGGACCCCGAGCGCTTCGGCGTGGTCGAGTTCGACGCGGCCGGCAAAGCCGTCTCCATCGAGGAGAAGCCCCAGGTGCCCAAGTCGAACTTCGCCGTCCCCGGGCTCTATTTCTACGACAACTCCGTCGTCGGCATCGCCAAGGCCCTCAAGCCCTCGGCGCGCGGCGAATACGAGATCACCGACGTCAACCGCGAGTATCTCCGCCAGGGCAAGCTGAGCGTCAAGGTCCTCCCGCGCGGCACCGCCTGGCTCGACACCGGCACCTTCGACTCCCTCCTGCAGGCCTCGCAGTTCGTCCAGATCGTCGAGGCCCGCCAGGGCTTCAAGATCGGCTGCATCGAGGAGATCGCCTGGCGCCGTGGGTACATCGACGACGCCCAGCTGCTCAAGCTCGCCGAGCCCATCGCTAAGTCCGGTTACGGCGTCTACCTCAAGGCCTTGGTCGGCCAGAAGCGCTGACCGATGCGCAAGCACATCCCCGCGCTCACCTCGCTCCGCTTCCTCGCGGCCCTCTGGGTCCTCCTGTTCCATCTGCACATCTGGCATGGCGATTTCGGGATCTCGCCGGTCGATAAGTTCCTCCACTCCGGAGCCGTGGGCATGGCCTTCTTCTTCGTGCTTTCCGGCTTCATCCTCGCCATGGCCTCGGCCGGCCAGGAACCCATGGCTGATTATCGTGGCTACGCCGTCAGGCGCTTCGCCCGCATCTACCCGATGTATCTTTTCGTCCTGGTCGCCGGGTGGTGCCTCAACGGGTTCGCCGGCAATCTCGGAGAGAAGCCTCTGCGCTCCGGCCTATTCCATGGGCTGGCCGACCTCACCCTGACCAATGCCTGGTATCCGCAGATGTTCATGGGTGGGCATGCGCGTAACGGAACCTGGTCTCTTTCCGTCGAAGTCTTCTTCTACGCGCTCTTCCCGCTGATCCTCTTCCATGCCCGCAACATGTCAGACCGGGCGCTGACCTTGGGGATCCGCTGGGCCGTCGGCCTGACCTTCGGCGTCTCGGTTTTCGGCAAATACATCCAGCCGATGGACACGTTCACGCAGTTCGCGATCGGATATTCCATCCCCATCTACCGACTGCCGGAATTCGTCGCCGGCGTCTTCGCCGGCGTCCTCGCCTTGCGTGACACGACGACGGCGCCTTCCGGCCGGAAGGTCCTGTGGCTCGTGTTCGCCCTCGCTCTTTATTTCGCCGTTTTCCAGAAGACATTTCCTTACGTCGCCCACGGGATCGTCGCCATTCCGTGCCTCCTCGCCATCTTCACCTATTTCACCAAGAATACGGAGGGCTGGGCGGTCCGTCTTTTCTCGAACCGCGCGTTCGTCTTCCTCGGCGAAGCCAGCTTCGCGCTTTACCTCGTCCAGCTCGTGACGGTACCTTGGTTCGAGGCGCACACGGCGGAACTCGGCTTGCGCCCGGCGATCGGCCTGTGCTTCGTCACCACCATCGCGCTCGCCTGCTTGGTGCATGTCCTTGTCGAGCGCCCGATGCGCCCGCTCGTCACCCGCTGGCTCACGGCCAAGCCCATCGCATGAGCGCCCCCCTCGCCCAGCTCGTTGATATCCCGCAGCGTGGCGACGCCCGCGGCGCCTTGTCCGTCGCCGAACTCGGCGGGGTGCTGCCGTTCGCCGTCCGTCGCGTCTACTGGATCCACGGCACCAAGCCGGGCGTCAGCCGAGGCTTCCATGCCCATAAGAAACTCCGCCAACTCTGCGTCTGCGTGGCCGGCTCCGTCCGCCTGAGCCTGTTCGATGGCCGCCGCGAAGAGAGCGTCGTCCTCGACTCGTCCGCCCAGGGTCTCCTCATCGGCCCGGGCCTCTGGCGCGAGATGCATGACTTCTCCCCCGGTTGCGTGCTGATGGTCTTAGCCGACGCCGAATACGACGAGGCCGACTACATCCGTGACCGCGCCCAATTCATCCGCCATGTCCATTCATCCTAGCGCTGACGTGCAATCGAAACAGATCGGGGAAGGCACCCGGGTCTGGCAATACGTGGTGATCCTGTCCGGTGCCGTCATCGGCCGCGACGGCAATATCTGCTCCCACTGCTTCATCGAGAACCAGGTCGTCGTCGGAGACCGCGTCACGGTCAAATGCGGCGTCCAGCTCTGGGATGGCGTCACCCTGGAAGACGATGTCTTTGTCGGCCCGAATGCGACGTTCACCAACGATCGCGAGCCGCGCTCGCGTAATGCCGGGGCCACGCTGCTCCCGACCCTGGTCAAGAAAGGCGCGTCCATCGGCGCGAATGCGACCATCCTCCCCGGACTCACCATCGGCGAAGGTGCCATGGTCGGCGCTGGCGCGGTCGTCACCAAGGACGTCCCTCCGCGCACCCTCGTCGTGGGTAACCCCGCCCGCGTGGTCCGCGCTCTCTGACATGAACGTCCCGTTCCTTGACCTTAAGTCCATCAACGCCCGGCATGCGGCCGAGCTGAAGGCCGCCGCCGCCCGCGTCATCGACTCCGGCTGGTACATCCTCGGCGAAGAAGTGAAGGCCTTTGAGGCCGAGTTCGCCGCCTGGGTCGGGTCGCCCCACTGCGTCGGCACCTCCGATGGTCTCTCGGCGCTCATCCTCGCCCTCCGTGGCTGGAAGGAACTCGGCCTGCTCAAGGACGGCGACGCGGTCGCGGTTCCCGCCAACACCTACATCGCTTCGATCCTCGCCATCACGGAAAACCGCCTGCGTCCGGTGCTGGTGGAGCCCGACGAGGACACCTGCAACCTCGGCGCGGCCAAGCTCGCGGCCGCGCTCACGCCTGAGGTCAAGGCCGTCCTGGCGGTCCATCTCTACGGCCAGCTGGCCGACATGCCGGCGATCGCGCAGCTCTGCCGCGAACGCGGGCTGCTCCTGCTCGAGGATGCCGCCCAGGCCCACGGCGCCCACATCGGTGGCGTCAAGGCCGGCGCCTGGGGCGATGCCGCGGCGTTCAGTTTCTATCCCGGCAAGAACCTCGGCGCGCTCGGCGACGCCGGCGCGCTCACTTGCAAGGATGCGAAGCTGGCCGAGATGGTCCGCGCTCTCCGCAACTACGGTTCGCATGAGAAATACAAGAACCTCGTCCAAGGCCCGAACGACCGCCTCGACGAACTGCAGGCGGCCTTGCTGCGCGTGAAGCTCAAATACCTCGACGCCGACAATGCCCGCCGCCGGGAGATCTCCCAACGCTATCGCCGCGAGATCAAGCATCCCGCCGTCCGCCTGCCGTCCGTCCGCGCCGGCGAGGACTCCCACGTCTGGCACCTCTTTGTTGTCCACGTCGCCGACCGCGCCGCCTTCCAGCAGCGCCTGCTCGACCGTGGCGTGCACACGGCCATCCATTACCCGATCGCGCCGCATCATCAGCAGGCCTACGCCCAGTCACTCGGCCATCTGAAACTGCCGCTCACCGAGCTCCTCCACCGCGAGGTCGTCTCTCTCCCGGTCAGCCCGGTGATGACCGACGAGCAGGTGGCTTACGTGATCGCGGTGGTGAATGCGTAACGACTAGTTGATCCGTTGATCAGTTGGCCGGAGGGCCAGAAAGTAACATCGTAAGTTGATCGTTCAACCAGTTGACCGGTTGACAAGAAATGTCTCGAGGTAGGGACGGATCTCCGAACCGTCCGCTCGGCGGGCTCGGAGAGCCCACCCTACCTAAGGACCCCGCCAATGCTCCGGTCTACGGTTTCACTTTGAGCTAAATCATTCTGGCCAACTGATCAACGAATCAACTAACTCGCTATCTCACCGCATCCCACAGCCCATACCCGAAACGGCTGATCTCTTTCTTGGCGCGGGAGAGGAACAGTTTCACGGCTTTGCCGGGCGGCCGGCCCTGCTTTTTGTCCTGATACCCGATGGTGCTGGTCGTGTGCGCGACGGGAGCGAGGATGACAGGCATCGGCCGGATGCCGCGGGTGCGCAAGCCGGTCTCCCAAGGGCGGTCCAAGGCATGGTCAACCTGCTCGCTGATCGGGCGCATCGACTTCAGCAATGTCTCCGCGGCGCGGCGGTTGACGACATAGGCGGCGGAGGAGGTCGTCCGGGTCAGGTGCGCGACGAGCCGGTGTCCGCCGGAGAGGGGGCGCTTCGTCACAGGCATCCCCGAGTGGAAGTTGAAGAGCTTCACCAAGTCCCAGTCGTCTTTTTCGGCCAAGGACCGGAGGACTTCGGCGCAGGCGGGCAGGACTTCGACATCATCCTCGAGGATCACGCACCACGGGGCGCCGGTCCGGAGGAAGGTCTCCATCGCCTTGAGGTGGCTCAGGTAGCACCCGACTTCGCCGGCCCGCGGGGTTTCCAGCCGGTTGCGCCAGCCGTAGGCCGGCAGGTCGACGAGCTTTTCCCAGTCGGGGACGTCTTTGCCCATGACGGCGGGCAGGCGCTCGAAAGGCAGGCCCAGCGCCCCCAGGTTGGCGCGGATCGAGGCCATCCGTTCGGCGTCGCGGTCAAGGTTGATCACGTAGATGAGCGGGGCCATCGGCGGGCATCGTTGCGAAGGCCCGGCATCTTTCAACCCGTTTGGTATCGTGCTTTTGGTTCGTCACTTCGCCGCGGGGGCCCTATCCCCGAAGCCAAGGATGAAGATACTGCACCTATCCAAGATGGATACCGGCGGGGGCGCGGCCGATGGCTTCGTCCGGATCCATCAGGCCTTGCTGGGCCAGGGGGTCGAATCGGTCGCCTATGTCCTGAAGCAGAAGCGCCGGGATGTCCCGATGGTTGCCGCCAAGGGCCTGCTAAGCCCGTGGCAGAAGCTGGTCTGGGGGATGGGACGGGTCTTCGCCAAGGTGAAGCGCTTCGGAGTCAAGCCGGTCGGGGTCTATGATTTCGACGCGGAAGCCAACTTCCCGGCCGAGCCGATCATCCGGCATGCCCGCGCGCTTTCGGCGAAATGGGACCTCGTCCTCGTCCATTGGTCCGGCGGCTTCGTCCGCCCGGAGGCCGTCCGCGAGATCGCCCTAGCCCTGGGTGCCCGGGTGGCCTTATGGCAGGTCGACATGGCGCACGCCACGGGCGGCTGCCATTCCAACCTCGGCTGCCAGAAATATCAGACTGGCTGCGGCGCGTGTCCGCTGCTGTCCTCGGCCGATCCGCAGGATATCTCGGCCATCCAGGCGGCCCGCCGAGCCCGCCTCTGGAAGGAACTCGACGTCGCCGTGCTCGCCCCGAGCGGGTGGTCCGCCCGCCAGGCGAAGGAGAGCTTCACCTTGGCCGGACGCGAACTCCGCATTTTCCCGATCCCGCTCGACCTCGCGACGCTCCGCCCGGCCGACATGCGCTCCGCCCGCCAAGCGCTGGGCCTGCCGGCCGAAGGCCGCCTCGTGCTTGTCCGCGCCCTTGACCCCGGGCTGGTCTACAAAGGATTCGGAATCTTCCTCGAGGCGCTGAAGCAGCTCGATGACCAAGGCGTGGCCTTGCACGTCGCCGTGATCGGCGACCGTGGCTTCCTGCCCGGCGGCTTCCGCCACGTGAGCTTCACCGAGCTGGGCCCGCAGCGCGGCGACGCCGCCTTGGCTCGCGCCTACCAAGCGGCTGACTTCTTCGTGAGTCCGTCGACCAACGAGACCGGCCCGATGATGGCCGGCGAGGCGATGGCCTGCGGTCGTCCGCTCATCGCGTATCCGATCGGCATCGCGCCCGACCTCGTCGTCCCAGGACTGAACGGCACGCTCGTCGAGCCGGTCGGCGATGTCGCCGCCCTCGCCTTGGCGATTCGCGACTACGCCGAGATGCCCGCGGCCCAACTCGCCGCCCGCCAGCAGGCCGCCGCCGATTCCGCTGGGCGAATCTTCTCGGCCCGATATTTTGCGGAACAGGTCCAAACCGTCCTGCGCCGATGAAAGTCGCCTCCGTCTATTACCGCGATTACGCGGAGAACAGCCTGTTCACCCCGGGTGCCGGGGAGAACAACGGGGAGTTCTACCTGCCTTATGCCAAGCTGCGCGAACGCTTCCTCGCGGCGGGCATCGAGCTCAATACGCCGGACGTGAACGCCGGCCGCCCGGTCGAGTTCGAACTCCACATCAACTGCCGTCGCCAGGACCCGTCCGCCCGCGCCTACGTCTACCTTTACGAGAACCCGCTCATCCGTCCGCTCAATCGCGACCGAGCGGCGCTCGCCCGTTATGCGAAGTGGTTCGCCTGGGATGGCGCCCTCCGCGATGATTCGCGCACGGTCCCGCTCCTCTATCCCAACCGTTTCGCGACCGAGGGCTGGAACGGCCCGGAAAAACGCGCGCTCTTCTGCGTCCTCGTCGCCTCGAACAAGGCGCTCACGGTGGTCGATCCGCGCGACCAGTACCAGGCCCGCGTCCGGATCCTCGACTGGTATGAGCGCCACGCGCCGACGGATTTCCATCTCTTCGGTCGCGGCTGGGAGCGACCCGCGGCGCTCCCGGGGCGTTGGGGCCGCGTGCGCAACCAGTTCCGCAAGATCGTCGCCCGCTTCCTGCCCGCGAAGTCGCCCTACGCCACCTGGCGCGGCCCGGTGGACGACAAGATCGAGCTGCTGACCCGCGCCCGCTTCTGCCTCGCCCATGAGAACTGTCGTGACCTGGAAGGCTACGTGACCGAGAAACTTTTCGACTGCTTCCGGGCCGGCTGCGTGCCCGTCTACGTGGGGCCGAAGGAGATCGCCGACCTCGTCCCCGCGGGCTGTTTCATCGACGGGCGCGCCTTCGCGACGCCGGCGGCGCTCGACGCTTTCCTGCGCACGATCGATGACGCGGCCTATCGCGGCTACCAGGAACGTATCCGCGCCTTCCTGCTTTCGGAGCAGGCCAGGCCTTTCTCGCAGGACCACTTCGCGGACGTGCTCGCCCGCGAGATCCTCACGGACTTGCCCGCCTCCCGATGAGCCTGCCTTCGATCAGCGTCATCTTCCTCTCCTATAAGCAGGAGGCCTACGTCGTGGCCGCCCTGCGCGCGGTGCTCGGGCAGGACCTGCCGGACTATGAGATCATCATCGGTGACGACGCCTCGCCGGACCGCACCCGCGCGCTCATCGAAGCCGAGCTCGCCGCCTACCGCGGCCGCGCCCGCATCGTGTTGCTGCCGCCGGCGCCGAACGTCGGCGTCATCCGTAACTTCAACCGCTGCGTCGCCGCCTCCACCGGTGACATCCTCGTGGCCGCCGCCGGCGACGACGTCAGCCACCCGACGCGCCTGCGCCGGATCGCCGAATTCTTCCGCGATCATCCGGATTGCTGCGCCCATTATTCGAACGCCCGCGTCGTCGACGCGGTGGGCGGCGTGCTTCGTCCGACGTGGTATCACCATCAGGGGGTCCAGTTCCGCCGGTTCGATCCACGGTGCTTCCATCTCTACCAGGGCGTCCAGTTCTGCGGCGCGACCGGCAGCTACCGTGGCGACGTCTTCCGGAAGTTCCCGCCCATGCCGGGTGTGACCGGAGGCGAGGACGGCCCGGCGATCCTGCGCTCGCTGTTGCTTGGTTCCGCCGCGATCGACGCGGAGATTCTCCTCGATTGGCGATGGCACGGAGCGAACATGTCCCACGGCAGCAAGCCCAAGGGCCTCGGCTGGCGGGACAAACTGCGTCGCGCCGCCGCCTGGCCCGCCGGGCAGAAGGTCCATCGCCGGGGTTACCTCGCCGACCTCGCCCATGCCGAACGCGAAGGTCTCGCCCCGCCGGAAACCACCGCGCGCTTCCGGCGGCTCGTCGACGACCTCCATGCACAGGCCTCGGTGAAGTTCCACTGCACCCACCCGAACGCCCGCTGGAAGGCGATCGCCGCAGCGGTCGGTTACTTCTGGCGAGTCTCGCCACGCGGCGGCGTCTGGAAGAGCCGCTTCGTCGCCAAGGCGCTCGCGAAGAAATTACTACCTGGCCCGCTGCGGGCGGTGGCGCTCTTCAACTTCTCCAAGTTCTGATCAGTTCCGCGGGCCGAACTTCCGCTGCGGCGGCTGGGCCGGGGCGGCGGCGTCGATCTGCACGCCGGCGCAGGCCGGGTCGCGGGCGAAGGCGCCGTAGGTGGCCGGGTCGAACCGCGTGGTCATGCCGCGGGCGGCCTCGGCCACGAGCACGCGCCCATCGGGCTGGAGGAAGCCGACCTGCACGATGGTCGGGCCGTCGACCTTGCGGGTGTGGGCGACGAGCTTCTCCATGAACGGGCCGGCCTCGGGGCCGGGCTTGAGGGCGAAGAGGATTTTCTTGATCAGGGCCGGGGCGCCGCGGAGCGGGTGGAGGCCATGGGCGCTGATGTTCCATTCGCCGCGCTCCTCGCGGTAGCTCAGGCGGGCGTCGACCATCACGTGCGCGCCATCGGCCAGCAGGGGCTGGTCGCCGTCACGGAGAGCCAGAGCCGCGTCGAAGGCCTCGGAGAACATGCTCACCGGGACGGCCACGTTGCGGGAGGAGACCGTGAAGAGACACCACGGGCGGTTGTCCTTCTTGGAGATCTTCTTCTCGAGGTTGCCGAGGATGCCGCAGATCCGGACCGTGTGGCGCTCCTTGCGGTCGAGCTCGATGCGGTCGGGCGTCGTCGCGAAGGTCGCGACCGCCTCGTCGAGGCCGTGGTAGTCGGCGAGCGGGTGGCCGCTCAGGTAGAAGCCGAGGAGCTGCTTCTCGTTGTTCAGCATCTCCAGCTTCGGCATCGGCTCCGACTTGCGGAGGATGAGGTCCGAGGGGCGGGCGGCACCCGCATCCTCGGCCCCGAGGAGGTCGAAGAGGTTGCCCTGGCCGCTCTCGCGTTCCTTGCGCTCGGAGGAGAAATGGCGGCGGACGGACTCGATCGAGTCGACCAGGTGGCGGCGGTTCTCGCCGGTGAAGTCGAACGCGCCGGCGCGGGCCAGGCAGTCCAGCGTGCGCGCGTTGAGGTCGGCCTCGCCCATGCGGCCGACGAAGTCGCCGAAATCCTTGAACGGGCCGGCCTTCTCGCGCTCGGCCACGATGGCGCGCGCGGCCATCTCGCCGACGCCCTTGATGGCGCCGAGGCCGAAGCGGATCGCGTTGTCCTTGGCCACGGGCGTGAAGTCGGTGTCGGACTGGTTCACGTCCGGCCCCAGCATCCGCATCCCCAGGGCCTCGACCTCGGCCACGAACTCCGCGAGCTTGTCGGCGTTACCCTGCTCGGAGGTCAGGATGGCCGACATGAACTCGACCGGGTAGTTGGCCTTCAGGTAGGCGGTGCGGTAGGAGAGGATCGCGTAGGCCGCGGAGTGGGACTTGTTGAAGCCGTACTCGGCGAACTTCTCCAGCGTGGCGAAGATCTCCTCGGCCTTCTTCTTGTCGATGTCGTTGGTCGCCTTGGCGCCGGCCACGAAGATGTCGCGCTGCTTCTCCATCTCCTCGCGGATCTTCTTGCCCATCGCGCGGCGGAGCATGTCGGCGCCGCCGAGCGTGTAGCCGGCGATGACGCGGGCGGCCTCCA
>JACCDP011147133.1_pt1 | contig 23981 bp, 13 predicted proteins | sample 7445841 | NCBI WGS metagenome assembly JACCDP01 (sample SAMN15323441, study PRJNA562643) | freshwater metagenome | isolation source: river surface water | place: USA:Blue River Watershed | collected 2017-08-17
GAACAATTCCGTCATCGTCAGCGGCAAAGGTGCTGTATTGGGAAGGGTCGAAACCTTCATTGCCGGCATGGGCATAAATGAGGCCCGGCTTGTCGAGGCTGTAGCGGCCCATCATGCAGCCGATGGCATACGAGAGGAGTCGCTTGATGTCTTCTTCACGGTCGGGTCGGTAAAGGGTGATCTGGTCGTCTGGTACTTCAGGGGAGAGTTCATCTTGAAGGCCATAGGCTTCGATGAAGAGGCGGTTGTTTTCTTCCTCTAGTTTTTTCATGCGGTTAAATCGGGAGAGGCATTCGGCATCAGCGGCTTCTTGGGATTGTGAAATGGTGGCTTGCTTATGCTGAAGCACCGGAAGCATGGCGAAGTCCCACGAAGATTCGGATAAGTTCCAATCAATGCGAGCCAATTTAACGGCCTCCGTTACGAGACCACAAACCTCCAAATAAAGATTGCTGCCCTGCGATAGCTTTAGAGGAAGAACTGCGACTGTCCCTGCCTTGTAATGCACCGTTGGGTTGATAATTGTAGCAAGATAACCAGCACAAACTGAACAGAGAAATCCAGTAACATAGTTCAAATGTTCTTCTTGTGGAAAGCTACTTGGACTTGCGGTCTCAAAAAGAAAACCCGCATCACTCTTCCTAACACCAAAAAAAGATACACTAACATCAGTCCATGACACAGCGGGCAAGAACTGGTATTCAAGATTCCGTGGGGTGGACCTTCGTTTTCCGTCACCATCTGTAAAGCACTTCAATCGTTTTCCGTCATCTTCCCAGTCAAGCACAAATTGGTTGTTCCCGTACCACTTGCGAAAACTGCCCCCCTTTCTGCAGGGATACCATCGAACCGATTGCTTGGAATCACTCGACTTCTGTAAAGCTGTTCGGCCGATCGAAACTTCGGTCCAATTTCGCAAGAACCGCTCATTTTCTCCAGTCGTTATTCCATCACGAGTTGGAGCAACCTCGCCTAAGCGTGGAAATCTTGCAAAGAGCAGCCGTACGGTTTCACTCACCCAATAAGCAATCGGGCTACCGGGGATTTTTTTGAAATCAGCGTTGCTCGGTGTATAATTCTTTGTCGTGTGGAACCGCTGTTCTAGTTCCTCGTTGCTCGCTACGCTGCCTTGCTTCTCAAAGAGCCGACGATAGCTGCCTCGATACTCTAGAAGGTGAGCCTTGCGGATCACGAACGCACAACTTCCAAAGTCTGAACCGAACACCCCTCGGCCATTGTGAACGAAAGTGTCAATGGTTTGCGTGTCAAAGAGAGAATTCCGTAGTTCCTCGAAACTACTCAGGAACATCCAGTTTGGGATGTTTATCATGCCGTGGAAACCACTCGACTTGGTTGAGAACCCATTGCTCTCCATGAAACAGGCGTACAAGTCAGCTTTGGCTTCCCGGTATTTCTTGTTGATAAATGTCTTAAGCGTGGGCGTGTAAAACTTGCTGCCCATATAAGGCGGATTGGCAACTACCGCATCGTACTGGCGAGCCAGCAGTTGAGCCTGCCTCACCAGCGGTCTTAAACTTTGGGCCAGCGCTTGATTCAAGCCGCCAGACTCAGTCACCTCCTCCAACCGCTTTTCCATCCCGGGCATTTTTTCTGCCAATTTCGTTGGCACCTGAATCAACGACCCGAAGGTCTTGGCATGTTCAAACAGTTCCAGCAACTCAGCGATGTCGCTGACTGGAATCATCTGCTGCTGGGCTAATGCCTTTCTGCTGAACAAGCCATCTTTCTCTTCCTGTATTTCCTCAAAGAGGTACTCCTTAGGCCCTTCTTCCTTGCCAAAGGGGGCGTTCAGCGCCTGTGCGATGTCCTCGGCATTCAAGCCTTTGCTTTCCACAAAACAGATGATGTTCGGCTTGGCCAGACCGTCAAGGATGCGCCTGTCGTCGGCACGGGCTTTCATCATGAGGGCGAACGCCGCAAGCTGCGCCGCCCGGTCGTCGATCTCAAGGCCAAACAGGTTCTTGGTCAGGATCAAGGCCGGAATGTCTTTGGCCCGGTAGCCCCTTTCCTGATAGATCGCCTTGAACAGGTCGTAAGCCTCAACAAGGATGTGGCCTGATCCGCACGCCGGGTCGAGAAGCGTCAGTTCCTCGGGGTTCAAGCTGGTCGGCGTGATCGCCTTCAGTTGATCCTGAACTTCAGGGGTCTGTTCGGCCGGTTCGATGTAGTACTCCATCTGCTGCCGCAATGGCGAAGCAGGGTAGGTTGCCAGCCATTGCCGACCGAGGGTATTCTGAACAAGGTATTTCACAATCCAGTTGGGTGTAAAAAGCTGAGTGGCGGCGGGGATATCCTCGCTGGCCACCACCTTGCCAATCACCTCGTCTTTTTTCTCGGAAATGTAGAACTGGTAGAGCCAGCCGATAATCTCGACCTCTTGCCAGTCTTCCTCCGCAATGCCCTCCACCAGCTTGCGAATGATTGAATCGGAGTTCAGCAGATTTTCGGGCAGCAGCAGTTCGGTTTCATCGTCGATCCTTTCAAACAGAAACGGCATGACTTGGTGCAGGGCGTTGCATTGGGCCAGCAGAATGAGCCGGTAAAGATCGCCTTCCCGGTCTCCGGCCATCTTGAGGTCGATCACCGCATCTCGGTTGAGGCCGGGCAGGTCCACATTCTGGGCATGCTCAAGTATCTCGGGCGTGGCAGCCAGCCCTGAATCGGTGCTGCGTGGGCTCAGAACCCGGTAGCCGTGATCGAGATAGTCGTGCAACTCCATGTAGCGGAGCGCCACGAACCGATTGAACCATGTGTAGGCAATCGCCTCCACCGTTTGCTGAAAGCCATCCCTCTTGATGCGGGCCTCCAAGCCGTTGCGTTTGCTGGCTATGGCCTTGGAATACTGTTTGCCGCTGATCACCACGGAATCGCCCCGCTCAACCATCGGCTCCACCTTGGAGGCGGTGATGCCAAAGTGGACGGCACGGTCTGTCATCGCTTGGATGAAATCACGGCGGGCTTGCGGAGCGTAGTTCTTGAGGGCGGTGCGGTTCATGGCGGGTTCCTGTCAGCGGATTTCAATGCGTTGGTTGTTGTCGATGGCCTGCTGTATGACCTGCCTTAACTTGGCAAGGAATGCTTCCATCTGCTCGGTGGTTTCAATGGGTGGTGTGTTGAGCGCCGAAGGCTTGATGACATGGTGCTGTTTCACCGGGACAATGACGACAACATCTGGGTCTTTCTTGGCCTCTTCCACCTTTGAGCGAACCGTCTCCTCCATCGAGCGAATGGCTTCGTCGTAAAGCTTGTCGCTTTCCGGTTGCGCCTGCGTGATGTGGGCAAGAGATTTCTCCTGCTCGGTTTGTTTTTTGAGGGTTTCCAGCGGGTTTTTCAGGCGATCTAGCGAATTCTGGATCGACAGCTTCAGCTTTTCGGGAAGTGCAATGTTAGCCACGGCCATTGCCAGATTCGCAAGCCTGTTACCGATGGCTTCAATGGACTTGGTTTTGGCTTGCTCCACCAACTGCTGGTTCACCGCACCCACCTTGGTGATAAGGCCCTCAGCCTCCTTGATCATCGAGTAGGGGCTTGGGGCCTCCAGAATTTCCTTCATGCGCCGCAGGCCTGTTTGCGAGGCCTCATCCTTTTCCAAGGCTGATTGGTTGAGGATGAACGACTGGTAAGACTGCCTGAGCTTGTTCCAAGTCGGTTTCATGTGGGTGTAAAAATCATTCAGATCGGTGAACTGATCACGGATGTCGAGCAGGTCTTTCTTGAGGGTGTTGAATCGTTCGATGAACTTGCCGGGATCGGTGTCGCCTAAGAGTTTGTTCACCGAGAGAAGACAATCGGCAATTTCCTGCTTGCCGGGGTATGTGCCGTCCTCGGCTTGCCCCTTGAATTGGTTGAGGGAAGATTGCCATTCCCGCAGATGGTTTTGCAGGAATTGGGCGAGAGGTTCCTCACCATCGGGCCCCATCTCGGCAAACAATTCCTTACCCAAGGCACGGGCATTTTGAAGGATTTTGGGGTCGGCCACCTGTTTCTTGCGAACAAGGATTTTTCGGCGTTTGGTGGCGTTGGTGATGGGCTCATAAGCCTTGTCGAGCGGCAGGTTGGCCCCATCGATTACAAGCTGGATTTCACCCAGCACCATCAGCCGGGCAAGCAGCACCAGCACCTCTTCGGAGGGCCAGCCATAAGGGCGCAGGCTGCGCTTTTCCACAAGGTCGTGCAGCACCAGCGGCTGGCTCTTCAAGTGGAACAGGTCGAGGTACTGCCTGAGATCGGCAATGGCCTCGGGATTGTTCTCACCCGCTTGGAACAGTTGGTTTTCCTTGGCGATATCGTTGCTGCGCAGAATGGCCTGCAGTTCTTTCAAAGGCTCGGGCAGCAACTTCTTGATGAGCCCCATCTTGGTGAAGGTGTTTTGAATCAGGTATTCAAATGCTTCGCCAACCGCTGTCAGAGGGTCGGTTGCCTTCAGCTTGAGGTTCTGTCCCGCCACAAAAAAATCGGCCCCACCCAGCATGCCCCCGAGGTGAAGCACCAGCCGTTCCCGCCGGTGGCGGTTGTCTTCAGCGGCATCTTTAAGGATGCGTTTGGTCGATTCCGGCAAAGTGCCGTCGTTCTTACGGGCGATGTACTTTTCGGTTTGAAGGTAAGTGCGGATTTCCCTGCCAAGGAGATTGTCGTTGCCCAGCTTGATGAGGACAAAACCTCCATTGGCGGTGGAATCCAGGAGGCACTTGGACTTTTCGTAGCGTTCGTAGTCGTCGGCCAAGGGGGAAACAACGGAAAGCTTCAAAATATCTTGTTTTTGAGAACCAAATGGGAAGAGGTCGATTTCCCGATTCAATTCAAAATCCATCTTGTTGACGCTGTAGCGATGTTTCTTGAAATCTTTGAGCAGGTCGCTGAAGAGAATTTCACCCAGCAACTTGGAGTCTTCGCCGTTGGCGAGTTCCACCTGCTTGATTTCCCTGCTGATGTCTCGTTCCTCGTTGGTGAGGAACGAGTAGATGTCGCCATTGCGGTTGATGAGCGATTCGGATTCCAAACGGGCAAGGCTTTCCTCGATGGAACGGCGCAGGGCAAGCCTGTCGCAGTCGATCTTGTCGAGGCAGAGGGTGACAAGATTGTCCACATTGCCGGTCATTTCATCGACATAGCGGATGAGGAACAAAACCTGCAGCACCTTGATATCGAACGGCTGGAGTTTGGGCGTGGTTTCGGCTTGGTCGATGGTTTTCTTGACGGCCGTGTCGAGGAAACTTTCGATGGACGGGTAAAAGTCGTAGAGGGGAACCAGCACACCAATGTCATGGCTGGATGCTGTTTTGCCAGCGGCCTGAAACGCATCGAGCATGCTGCGTTCACCTTGGGCAAGGTGTGTTCCAGTAGCTCCTGCCTTGCGGATGGCCTCAAACACTCTTTGAATAAGTTGGAATTGGTAAGGGGCGAAGGGGTAGTTTTTGGTGAAGTCGTCATCATCCTTGAACTGCCGGAAGGTCATTTTGCAGTTCTTGAAGGTGAGTTGATTTTTCAGGATATCGCCCTGCTTGCGAAACACGCCAGAAAGCTCGCCCTTTACCGAAGGAACCTTGGCGATGAGGCGGGACTGAATCACTTCATCCACATTGGCGCTTGAAAGCTTGATGGGCTGGAAGAAGCGTCCTTGAATTCGTGAAAAATCATCCTTCTTGGTCTTGTTCATGTCATTCAAGACATTTTCCATGTCCTCTTGCGCCGTCACAATCACCCATGCCCGTTGATTGCAGGTGGTGCCAAGTCCCTCCACGATGGTCTGGAGGTTGAGCATGAGTTTGGAATCGTTGCCAATGAACTGGCCGACCTCATCGACAAGAAAAACAATCCGATGGTTGGGCCCCTTGGACTCCAGGTACCCGAGGGTCCATTTGCAGAAATTTTCCACCGTGATGGCGAAATGGTCTTCAGCCCCGTCGATCCATTTTTCAGCGGCCGATTGGCTTTGGCCCAAGGTTTCCATGAACGCCTTGACCACCTCATCACGGTTGAACTGGTAAGCATCACGGTCTTTGGTCCAATCGAGGCCGGTGAGCTTGTGGTAAGCAGCCTTGAATGCTTCAAATTTGCCCTTGCCTTCAAGGTGCCGTTCCAAGTGGGCGATGTGGGGATGGTCGCCACTATAGCCCTGAAGCTCATTAAGTACCTTCAGGAATACACGCAGGATCAAATCACGACTGTTGCGGTGATCGGCCTTGGCATCGATGTTGAAAAGGACGACATCGGTTTCGCTCGCCATTGCCCGTTGCAGGTCGGCAAACAGCATCGCATCCTTGATTTTGCCTTGGAAAAACTCCACCGCTTTTTTGGTGTTTCCTTCGGAGGCATGCTCCCGGTTGGCCAATAGGTACGAAAACACCTTGAGTAGGTGCGATTTGCCGCTGCCGAAAAACCCGGAAATCCAAATGCCGATCTTTCCCGAATATTTGGGAGTCTTGCGTTTTTCAACGGCATCGAGATACCAATCAATAAAATTGCGGAAATGCCCGTCCAATTCTCGGGTGATGACAAATTCATCGAGTTCCTGCCAGACGGTGGAAAGGTCTTTCTGATCAGCCTTCACCACGCCATTGATGGCACGAAAAATATCCCGCTCGAACAAATCCTTGATTTTCATGGTGGGAGGACCTCAGGGGATGAGTCGGAACGCTCGGTAGTAGTTGGCGCTCTTTACCTTGCCGAAGAGGCGCAGGCTGGTGCCGTCGTACTTGCCGGGGAAAAACATCAAAAGGGGCTTGTGCCCCATGAGGGCTTGCAGATTGTTGAGCAGCCCGTGCGACCTGAGCATGGGCCAAACCGTGCCAACGCCGCTGATGATCACCATGTCGTGCGCCTCGGGTTGAGCCGCCTCAACGAACAAAGGCCCAAGCTTAGATTCATGCAACACAGCCATCAGGGCCTTGCTGAGTGCCTCATCACCCTTGGTGCGCTGCATGTCGATCGATTTTTCCAGCAAGCCCCGTGACTGCAGATACTTCACAACGAAATCAAACAGGTTGATGTGGGCCACCTTCATCCCGCTTCTCTTCTTGGGGAGGTGTTCGAGCATGGTCTTGAGAAAGTCCCGAACCTTCAGTTCTTCCTCAGGGGGGTAGTCAAATAGATAAAAGGCCAGCTCATTGCCAAGGCCTCGGCCGCAAAGAAAATCGTCGGAAACGATTTTCGGAATGATCTGGTTGAGACGCTCATCGAGTGTCATGGGCCCACCGCTATGGAACGAAGCACCTCGGTTTCCCCTTGGGCCCGAAGGTACTGAAGGACAGGTTCGGCGATGTGAACGGGTTGCAGCCGGCATTGGCGGATGGAGTCGATGTAACCCACTTGGGCGAGGGTCTGGTACACCGACGACCGCTGGCGACTGATGGTGGAGGAACTCCAAGCCTTCATGGCTGGATCACGCTCCCGGCAGCCATCGATGTACTGGGCCCAGAGATTTGTTGGCACCGTGGGGGCAAACACCTTGAATTGCTCGGCCACCACAAGGGTCATGAAGTCGGCCATGAGCCTGCTGTGCTTCAAAGCGGCGGCAAAGATGGCATGGGTGACGGTTGTTCCTTTGCCGTCTCGAACCAATTTCCACAAATCGGGCCCCATTGTCCCAAGCCGTCCACGGATAAGCCGGACGAGGTTGTAAGCCGTTTTGGGGCTTTTAGCCTGCAGGATGTTCTTGTGCTGGATGGCCAGCTTCCAACCTTCGGGGGGCGTTCCCTTGAGGAGGAGGTCGGCGATAATTCGACTCTCGGGCAGCTTGAGCGACCCGTGGGTGAGGTCTGCCTTGTAGATCATGGCGCAGGGAACTCCCTGAGCCACTTGAAAAGCTTTTCCCAATCAGGGTCGGATTTGCTCGTTTTGGCATGAAAAGCCATAAGTAAACGATGAATCCCAAGCAGACCCTCCACCTGTGCGTACGAAAGGCCCTTTTTAGCCGCAAATTGGGCCAAGGATGGGGGAATGGCCACCCCTGCAGGCAAATCGCCTCCTATAAGCAAATAATCGCAACTACAGCCAAGGGCCTTGGCGAGCCCCAAAAGATGGGCGCTGGATAGGTTCCTTTTCCCGGTTTCCACCTCGGAAAGGAAAGATTTACTAATCCCAACCTGTTGACACAATTGATCTTGCGTCAATCCCAAGGATTTGCGTTTGTCACGAATTCTTTTGCCAACATCATCCATGAATGCGAAAATAAAGCGCTTTTACATGTCGGGCAAGAAAATGTTCAGGTTTTGCGAACAAAATGAGGATGGTCTAAAAACCACTTGGACTCAGGTAGAAGTCAAGGGTAACCATTGAGACCTCTGGGCCCTGCAATGCATTGAGATTTTGGTTGGTGCGGGGAGGTCGGATTGAAAGGCCTGTGATAAGCACTTTGCCCAAACGGTCTGACCCGTTGAGCAAACGAACGACCGCAACAACACGAGGGAATGCTCTACGACTCCCAAAAACTAATTAAAAATCACTTCCAATACCTCGAATTTCCGATTTTGATCATTCTCAAGATGTTGAAAACAATTCCAAATGATTCGCTCAGACGCTGAGAACGATGGCTGAAGTAACAAAAATCAGTTGGCATAATTACCCGTTGCGTGATACAACCCCAATGCAGGAACCAGCCAAGAGCAATGCCTACGCTGGTGATGGTCTAAATCGGGCTGCAACATAATGAGACTATCAAGTATAAAAAATCTAAAGTTAATGGCTAAAGGACTGTTTTCGACCCTTCAAAAAAGGCTTTCAAAGGGGTTCGACTCCCCTATCCCGCTCTGTTTCAGCCGGTCTTCATTTCTTCCAAGAATTCATCCTTGCAAACCGAACAGCGCCCGGGTTTGCGCATCGCCTGTGCCCTTGAATGCGATCCTGAGCAGTTTTTTGAATCCTTTTTCGGGCATTGGGTTCCCTTTCAGGTTAGTTCAACAGCCTTTTTCTGGGTCATATTGTCAAATAAAAATTTCCATAGGTCTTTACAAACAAAGGGTTTATGCCAAAGCCATTTCTCCTGCAACCCGGTCGCTCAATGGGTTCGACATGGGTTTCTTATTAGCCGCATTGCATGGATTTACCCATGCCACGCCAATTGATGCCGTTTTTCAGGAAGCAAAAGAACGCTTGGTACGCCCGTGTAAATGGGAGAGTGGTCAGCCTTCGTGTGACTGGGCGCAGTAACCAACTGGCAGCCCTCCGTGCTTGGAATGAATTACTTTTTGGGGAAGGAAAAGCACCTGAAAAGCAAACCAAAACAGTCGCAACTTTGGTTGAGGAGTACCTGCAGGAAGCTAAAAACAGAGTCTCGATCAAAACTATGCAGTATTACAGTCGTTTTATGAGGCCATTTTCCAAGGCTTACGGTCGCCTTGACTGCATGGCGATCAAAGCTAACGAAATCATAGAATTTGCCAACAAACCTACATGGAGCGACACCACCCGACACGATGCCATCACCACCATTGCCTCGTTATTCCGATGGGCGGAAATTCCTGTCGGCAAGTTACGAAAGCCTCACAAAAGATCGAAGGGAGTTGAGTCTCTGATCCGACCAGAGGATGCCGAAAGAATTATCGCTCTTGGAAAGGGAGATTTTCGATACTGCCTTGAACTCATGTGGCTGACAGGTTGCAGGCCAAGTGAAGCATTAGGACTTCAAGCACACATGATCGACTTGGACAATTCAGTTCTAATTCTTCATCAACACAAAACAGCAGGGGCAACAGGCAGACCCCGTCTGATTTATTTGCCACCAAGAGCTAAGGAAATGCTAGGAAACCAGTTAAAAATCAATCCAACGGGATTTGTTTTTCGCAGTAGTACCAACCGTCCCTTCAGCCTCAACAATGCGGTGAACATTCTTTGGCGGATTAACCGGAGACTAGGTACTAAAGCAACCCTCTATGGATTCAGGCATACATTTGCGACCGAGGCGCTGGCAAAGGGATTACCGGATGCCCATGTTGCCGAATTACTTGGCCACACATCGACCAAAATGCTGCATTGCCACTATTCCCACCTAGGTGCGAAAGCCAGCCTTATGAGGCAAGCAGCGGCGCTAGTTAGACCTTTCGGTGCCGATTAGGGCCAGGGCTTGAACCAAACCAACTGGATTGATCTTTGCCAGATACCTGTCTGTCGTGCTGGTGGACGAATGGCCCAACTGAGCGGAGATTGCTCTAAGTTCCGCCCCAGCCTTCGCCATGCTGGTTGCCAATCCATGCCGTAGACCGTGGATGTGGACTCGCTGACAGATTCCAGCCTTTTGCGCCAATCTAGCAATAGTCAATCGCATGGATTCGTGCGTGACATGTTTTCCAAGGGTATGACGAAACCCGCCCATCACATTTTCATGTCTACTCGTGGTGATACCGCATATAACGGGGCTCCTGTCCGTAATCCCGACAGAGCGACGATAATCCAGCCAGCGCTGGATGTAATCAAAAAATTCAGGAACCAAAGCCACGATTCGGGATTTGTTTCCCTTTCCAGACACAACTGTTACTAGAACACCACCATCAGGCCTTCGCTCGATGTCCCGAGGCATAAGCGAGAGCGCTTCTGAGCATCGAAGCCCTGCACCGAAGCACAATGAAACAAATGCAGCATTCCTCACTCCTGCAGGCCCTTTACCACAGGATGCAATCAGTTTGCGAACCTCTTCCACGGTTGCTGCCCGCCCCGGTCTACGCTGGGGTTTCTTGGAGTTTTGCATGAAAAGCCTCAATAGTTGGGTTTTTGCTTCATAATCCAACTATATTTCGCAAAATCTGGCAGAAGATTCATTTAATACGACGGTTTGCGGGAAAGGCAGCTATTCAAGAAGATTGTTCCTCGGACTCACTAACTCAAAACTACTTTTTGAAAAGCTCCAAGATCTTGGGGGGGATCGAATATTCAATTGCAAACCTTCCCACGGAATAGCTGCTACCACGGTGCAGGACACCCGCTTCAATAAGAACTTCGATTCTTTCTTGGGTTTTATTTGGGTCCTTGAAACCCTTGCTGGCGAACCATTTCCTGCCAACTCTGGCTTTGCCCCCACAGGAAACAACTTTATTAAGGAGAATATTGGCAAATGGAAAGAGCTTCTTCATCCCTTGTTTTTGCTTGATTTTCTCCTCAATTACTTCCGGTAGCAAGCCATCACTAACGGTTTTTTGGGGGGGCATACACATATTAAGTTGACGGAAAGAAGAAGATTTTTTTCCTTTTAGTAAATCACTAATACAAATGTTGAGTTTGTACATTTTATTTTTAATTTTATGTCTTATTCGTTCAAATAATAAAATAGATTCTTGTAAATGAATTTTAGAAGCAGATTTAATTATCCTTTTGATCTGATCAAACACTAATTTCTCGTTACCATTATTTAATCGTGTAACATACCCATTATTCTTTTTGATAATATATTCTTTCAAAATAACATTGATTTGATCCATTCTTTCTTTATGAGGAATTTCATAAAGCTCAACCCAATAAAGCCACTTAGTAATCTCAAAAAGTACTTGCCCAATGGAGTCATCGCTTGGCAAACCATTAGCCGCATAGTTAACAAGACGATGATACCAGTCAGTTTTATTACTTAATTCAATAATTGAATTATCATGACTTTGCTGAATAGGTGATTCCTGAATAGCTGGGCAGCCATTTCTTAACCACGAAATAATTGTTAGAATTTCATTGTGGATTTGATGAACTGTCTGCGGAATGAGTTTTTTATTTTCATTATGATATTTATATTTCGATTTTATCCATATAAGTACCTGATTTTGCATTGCTCTTATTAATTCAATTACAATTCTTTTAAAACTTGGTGTTTTACCTGATTGAATAAAGTAATCCAACTGATCCTGCCATTTCGTAATGACTCCATTTTCCGTAATTGTTCGATAATCTACGCCAAATGGCCTTCTAAAGGCCCTGCCAAACATAGGATGAACTTCAATAGAACCAAGTCCAATTTCATTTAGGGCGCATTTCATCTGATGCTGAACTTGTTCGGTTTTCATTAAAATCGGGTGTCGCTTCCATATATGTAAACCTAGTGATTCTGATGAAATACACCATATACGATTCGGAAAGTGATCATAAATTAATTTGATTTTTTTAAAAAAAGCCAATCGAAGAAAAACAACAGGCATTTTGTTATAGTTTTTTGTTGTCTCTGAGTAGTATCCAACAATTTGGTCCTTGGCATCCAGATCGATAGCATCAAGGTGTATCATTCGAGGTGCATTCAGAGCCAACCAATTTGGATTCCTTGGCAGACAATGTGAATTATTAGCGTTTTGCCATTGCCACCAAAGATCTTTATCGAGATGTCGCTCCACAGTCGAAATCTTTAATTTTTCAAACAAACACAATGGTGTTTTTTTATCTTTCCTTTTTGGTTGATAGAATTCCGAATCATAGTTATTTTTTTGATAAAATTCTTTCGTAGGAAAGTAATTTACAAAAAGTGACATGTATTGATCAAATCGTGTTTTTTCTTTCTCTGAAAGCCGTTGTACTTTTGGTGTATTCATGGCTGCTCCTATGGTGATATATACGCCTCCTTCTTCGTATTAGTAAGAAAAAAGGTAAAGACCTACCCGAAAAGCCTGTAATGGCAATTTCGTCAAACCGATGAACATAAATTGGGTAAGCCTCACAATTGAGCTTAAAAAGCAAATTAAATAATTACAGTAATTGCTATTTATTTTGTTGCTTTTAATTTTGATTTTACTTGCGGAATTTGAATAGTCGGATCTTTCACGCCATAGGCTTTTATCACCATATTAAATCCTATGGGGTCTTTTTCTTTAAATTCTTTTGTTGTCGCATAGTAGTTACGGTACTTAGGAACAAAGAACACAGCCGTTAAATCTGCGAAATACTCTCTTTCATTGTTCATGCAGTAAGAATTATCCTTGTAGATTTTGCGGTTTTTCGCTTGATCAAATGCCAACTTTACTGGAGCGTTTTGATAAGCTTGGGGCAGAGCTTTGTAATGGTAAGCATGCCCAAATTCGTGAAGCATAACTCCCGGGTCAGTCATTTTTGAAAAACTAAGAGCGTGCGTGAATTCAACAGAATTGACTTTCTGAATGATCCCCTTATTTTCCCGCATGTACTGGGCCACATTGTTTGCGAAATCAGCTCCCTGAATGTACTGTGCTCCTCCCCATTTCTCACTGTATTTGTTTGGCTCCACAAAACTGCGAATCGATCTAAATACACGCAGTACATGAGGGGGAAGGTTTTCAACAAGATACTTCGTTTGATTGTCCGCTGATGTGATCACATCTTCAAGTAACTTTTTGTCCTTACGAACCTCAGGATTAATGTAGAAGGAAAACCCGTTTTTCTTTATTGGAATATATTTTTCAAAAGGTGGGTCCTGCGAAATCATACTTAGCTCTGTCTTCATCCCGTAACCTGGTGTTTGATCTATCGCCAGAAGAACTCCAAAAAATAAAAGTTGCGCCATTTTCACAACCAGTAATCAATATGTATGTGGGGCTTTGACTCACAAGCTTTTTACCCGCTGGAAAAAGGCTTTGTGCAATGCCTCCAGTTTCTGCAAAAGCCACTCATCGTATTCTTGCCAACGCTCTTCATCGAATATGTTTTCGACAGGCTTTCTAAAATAGATACTGCACATTCGCTTGCCTTCAGGGTTGTACCAATTCAATTCTTCTCCCAATTCAGTTTCAATCGCTTGTTTTTGGGCCACTAGCTTTTCAAAGTCTACTTTTGATGTTGGCGTATCAACTACTACTTCAGCTCTAATTTCATGATTGTAAGGAGCATCGGTTTCTGAATTTTTCATTGAAGCGATTGCCGCAAGCTTGAATCCCGTTCTTCCCAAGGCGATATTCATCCAATTTTGCGGCAAAGGCTTTGTTCCTTTGATCCGTTTACCGTTCTTATCCACATAATTTCTGAAGGCAACCCAAAATTGGATTTGCTGTTGCTTGGTTTCGGTCAATGATTCTTCGTCAACCTTTCCTGCACCAGCCGCAACATTTCTGGTCCAGTCATTGGGCTTTGAAACAATGTTGAATTTCGGAGCAACAGGCGAATCACCGATTTTCCAAAGTTCGATTTCCAGACCGAAAAAATTAAAGCTGGAATTGGTTATTTGATTCAGCCAATCCAACGCTGCTCTATGTTGGTCAGTGAATCGCTCAGCAATCCAAACAATTGTGACAGCTTGCAAACCAGCGGCATAAGTCATCAATTGACCAAGATGGGCATGATCCGTTCGTTCAAGTTGATTCTCGATTAATACCCAGTTGCCTGTGGTGGTATCTTTGCAAAGGATGTCCGCACGAAAGGGACCGACCTCTTTCTCTTGGGCTTCAACCTCCAAATCCAAGCAAATTGTGTCGCTTAAAATCGCAATGTTATCTTTGTCAGCGAGCCACGGTGTGAAATCGTGCGCTTCATCTTCCCAAATGGACCGGAGGGGAACTTGCTCCAATTTTCCCAAGGATGGTTGCGAATTCATAGGTCATGATCCATCGTTATCAGAAAACTACAAGTCAAACAGTCAGGCGTGTGTTAAGGCATTTCATTCTCTTCATTTCCAACCCAATCAGACTGTGCCATAGAAAGCACTTCATCAATCAGTTCATAATTGAATTCAGGATGATCAGTTTTCAACTTGTCAAACTGCAGTAACGCTTCATCCATGATCATTTTTTTATTCTCAGCGTCATCCACAAATGATTTTGTAAGAAAAAGAAGGCTTAGAATATAAATTACAATGGTTACCGGTGTAGTATTTTTTTTCATTGCATCGTAACAATATTCAGCAATTCCAACTCGAAATGGAGCCGCAAAATGAGACTGTTTTATTCTGGTTAAAGTAAAAACAACCCTTTTTTGAACCCATAATAAAGTTTCATGATTGATAATATTAATTGGTTTTTCAAACGGCTTGTTTTGTTGCAATTTCTGTACGTCAATTCGTTCTTCAATTCTATATGCTTTAGTTTTATAAGTTAAATGAGATAATCTTTTGTCTAACAACAACGGATTCAATGAAGTTTGTTCTAAGTAGTAACTAATCAATTTTTTATATAAACGAAATGATTCCGAAAGGTTATTAAGTTCCAGTTCATTTATAATTAAATAACCAAGGGGAAACCTACTACTGCGAATAGACATTGGCATATCATAGGTGTTTTCTAATTTATCACTAATCGAATATGCTTTTTCTAAAAATAACTTTGCTTTTTCCAATTCACCAAGACAATGAAGCCTCCATCCTGAATTTGACAAAAGTCGTGAAAGGCTTTGCACCTTTTGATTATTTATAAAACAAAGTGAATCGAAGAATTTGGTAATATTTGAAATTATATTATTTAAAAGCCGTTTTGCTTTTTGAGATGGTGGCGTTGTTTCACAATCCCCAATCGCCGAGACAATACGACAAATATTTTCAAAAATATGTAATTCGCCTTTCTTAATAAATAAATCTTCGTGCGCTTTATATGAAATATAAAGATATAAAAGGGCCTTTGAAAAATTTGATTTGCTCAAATAGTAAGAATTACCGACCGCAAATGACTGTAGAGCATATTCTTCTAAATTAGCGACAGAATCAGTTTGTTTATAAGATTTTTTTGCTAGCCTAAATCGTTTCAAAAAATAACCAACAGGTTTTTTGCCTGAATTGTAGTAATGGTAATTAGCTTTGATTTTCTCAAGTTTATCAGCGTGTTCCTTCATAATTTCATTTATTTTATCTCTTTTTGCTGTATTGGAATATTTTTTTCGTATTAGGCGAGCAATTTTTCGAGCTTTTTTCCAACATTTTTTGGCAGATCTAGGTTTTAATTTGACTGAAAAGGTCCAACAGCCTTCAGCATAAACATCGAAAAGCATAAAAAGTGCGTTTAATTTATCACCAGATGTATAAATTTCATGGACATGCTTTATTGCTTTTGTTAATGAGCTGGCATCTGTGTATGGAATGCTTTTGTTCATATCATGCTCGAACTTCCACTTAAGACACCAAACAGCTAATTTTAGGTTTTTAAATTGATCATGAATTCTCCCTTTCGGTCTTGTGTTGAGTTGCAAATTTTCAAAATTATCTGCTGCGATCCCAAGCATTTCGCCAATATCGATTTTGTTGGCCTTGGCCAAATCATTTTCTGATAGTTGAATAGCTGTGCTGGCATAACTTTCTGTCATTTCGGTGCTTTTCTTGAAATCTTTATGGGTTTGCAAATATTTGGAAAGATTCAAAAGAATATTTAAGGAATCTAAAGACCTACCAAGATTTAATAAACATTTTGCTTTGAGCTGATCATGCTCAGGCCTTTCGCCCACGGGGATATCATCAGGGCTATATGCATCAGTCATGTATTCGTTATCAGTTTCTAAGTATTCCAATATTTTTAATGCTGTTTCTGAACAATCAATTGTATTTAAAATTGAACTTAATTTAAGTTTTTGAGGCCACCAAATGCCTTCTTCGACCAGATATGACCAGTCTATTTTGTCAAACTCCTTTGCTTTACTTCTTGCCTTTCCAATTAGATCATTTTCATAATCATTTAAAAAATCCAACAACAGTATTCTTGCACTTAATGTGTATTCTTCACGAGATTGCAATTCTTTATTGGGTAAGCCGTATTGCAGTTGAAGCATTCCAAGCACATCTCTTCTTTCTGCAAAATTTAGGTCTAAAATACTTTTGTTCTTGTTCATCAATCGCTCTAAATTCAATTCGGCTTCATCTTTCAGAACACCGAACATATCAAAGGCCTCATGAATTAGTGGCACGGCGTTAGTTTTAATCGCTTCTTTAATCGATGCTTCCATTCTGGAGTCATAAGTCTTGAAGTAATGCTGAGCGAGTTTAAAAATGGCTCTGTCACGAAACTCTTTGAAAAATGCATTCACTGGGGCGATGTAGGCCCGTTGCTCCACTTTCTTAAATGTAACATTCAGGTTCGATGTTAATGCTTCTTGCTTTGCTACATCTTCGATTACATTCGCCAAAAACCTCTCGCCGATTTGGCTCGACCAACCTAAAAGTCTCTTCGCTTCTTTTTCCAATTTGTTGAACTGGGTCTTGATACGCTTAGATCGATCATCCTCCCACAATTCTATTTCCTTTTCGCCAATTTCCGTTAGCTCTTTTGTTGGATTTTCATCTACAAAGTTTTGCGGTGTATCCAGTAAATAGCCAATATTTTCTTCCAAACTCAGGAAGTTTTCGCACGACTTCTGAATTAATTGGCTTTGTTGTTTTGGGGTCAAACCCGGGAGTTTGCTTATTAATAGTTGTTTGAATGAAACCGGATCTATCGGCTTTAGATCAAGTTGTTCCGTATTGTTTTCCTCGCACAATAAGCGCAAATTGTTTCGATTGTTGTTCTCCTTCAGTTCGTTCCATTCTGCCAACCAATGTGTTATCAAGATCAAGACTGGTAATTTTCGTTTCTTGATTTCTTGTAAAAGCTTTTCAAGAAAACTCCTTGTTGATTCATCAATCCATTGCGCATCATCTAAAAATAAAACCAATGGTATCGATACCTTTTTGCTGAAATACTCTAAAACATCGTCCAAAAATGCATCCATGTCTTCAATCAGTACTCGTTCCTTGTTTTCTCGCCTCGATGTTTGCGGCTTATTAGCGTCATAAAGAATTGATGCGAATGTCCCGATTATTTTGAGCGCAAATCCATTGATTGGCAGGTATTCAAGAATTGAGTCTTTTAAACCTTCTTTCATATTCCCAAATATTTTGTCTTTTCCTGCTAACCAAAGTTTTTCCCATGCGGTTTGGTGATTCTTAATTTGCTCATTGTGCATTCGTAGCACTGTTCGTGCTTCTGGAATCGGACATTGTCTTTCCTCCACATTTCGAGCATTCACCGGCTGCCAACGAAAGCCTAACCAAATAAAGCGGGGAGGACCTTCCGGCTCATGATTCTCCAGTTCAGGATTTACCCTTAACGATCCTTCTTCTTTTTGAAACCTTGTTGGCCAGTAAGCATGGTCTGGTGGATTCCATTCCGGGTCGTTCGCCAACAATTCAAAGAACCGTTGGATCAGACGGGTTTTTCCTTCTCCCGTTGATCCCGTGATGACCAAAATATTGGTGCAGTCACTGGCTCCTGTCGTTATTTGGTCCCAAGCTTTTTTGATTCGGGCTTGTTCTTGTTTTCTGCCAAAAAATTGATTAGTCATTGTGAGTATTACCTTTTCAATAAACCCTTTGTCCTATGACCTTATTTTCCTCACTCACCCCACCCCTAAGGCCTTCATCACCGCATCAACGGCATCTGAATAAAACGCCGTTTGGAACTTGGCGAAAAGCTCGCCCGGGATGGTCGGCAAATCCTTCACGCTCGCCATCGGCAGAAGCAACCGCTTGGCACCGGCATCGAAAGCCAGTTGCAGCGATTCAGCCAGATTTTCAACAGGGACGATGTTGCCACCTAGGCTCATCGTTCCCAGCACCACCATCTGCTGCTGGATGGGTTTGCCCAGCACGGCAGAACTCAACGCCACGAAGGTCGCCAAGGTCAACGCATTGGCAGGCCCGGTGTTGTTCAACTCAACAAAATGCAGGTGGTAGTCGTGGTCACCTGTCTTGATGCTGGCACTCACACGGCTGGCATTCGCCTGAAAATAATCAAATCCCACCTTTACCGCTTCCTTTGAGGAAGATGAGGTTCCCAGCCCCGAGATTTTGAGGGAGCCGTTTCCAGCCATCACCTGCGTCTCAATTCGGTACAGGCCCAAATGGCCGGCAGAACCTGTGGCAACCGTATGCAGTACCCCGGGATTCAGCGGGCTGTCGGGTATCAACGAATTACCACCCTGCTCAGGAACCCCGATGAACTTCTCTTCCATTGTCTCTAAATCGATGTAACTGAAATGCACATCGTAGAATTCCATCCCACCGATCTTTTTGAGTTGCTCCTTCACCCTTCTTCGCCCTTCAAGGGCATATTCGAGACAACGCCTCACCGCTTCCTTGTCGTAACCCCCATGTGGATGAAGCAGCTTAAGCAATCCTGAAACCGTGCGCTTCACAGCGATGGTGTCCCTCTGGTTCAAGTCACGGCCGAGGCGGAAATACTTGGCGATGGCATCGGAGAAATTGCGTTTGCGCATTTCCCGCATCCATTCTGCCAAATAGTCGCTGATCATGCCGTACTGGTTTGTGATGAACTCCGGTCGCATCTTGGGCAGTTCCCAGCCCGGCAAATAGGAATGGAACCTGTCAAAGAACGCCGAATCGATCATCACCTCGGGAAACGGTGCGAAAAGGTGGCTGGTTTTCACCAGCGTGTCCACCTGACTGATATTGCCCACAAACACCATCGAAGCCTTGGCGCTGATCGGATCACGCCCACGGGCGAATGAACCCGAGGCCATATAGTCCTTCATGATCTGAACGCCATCTTTTTCTTTGAAATTGATTCCCGCCACTTCGTCAAAGGCCACTACATCCCACATACCCACCAACCCCACCTCACGGCGGGACATATTGTAAAAGAGGTTGGCGACCGTGGTCTGCCCGCCTGATACCAAGATGCTGTTCGGGCTCAATTCTTTGTAAACGAAACTTTTACCCGACCCCTTGGGGCCCAACTCGGCCAGATTGTAATTATTTTCAACATAAGGAATCAGACGGGTCAGCAGGTGCCACTTGGTGCGGGCATCGAGGTTCGTTGGCTCCATGCCTGTCGAGCGGATCAGCACATCCAACCATTGATCTTCGCTGAAGCCTTTGCGTCCCTCAAACAGTTCCTCCATGTCCAGATTGGGCATCTGGATGGGCTTCAGGTCCCTCAGCAAAAATGGCGACCCCTTCTGATCCTCTTCGTAAAAATACTCAAGAGTGACAATGCACCAGATGCCACCCGCCAGCAGTTTTTCAAAGTCCTTCACGAACTGGCTGGGGACCTCAATCCCTTTCACACCCAAATTGCCGAGCAGCGCCTCGTAAATATCCCTGCGCTCATTGAGGACCACCGTCACCTTGTCGATGATTTTCAGCGTGCCACGCTCCCGAATGGTGGACTTCACCTTCTCGGCTTCATCGGGCCGAACATAGTTGTCCGCCAGCACCTTCTTGACGGTCTTCAGGCCTTCGTCAATAACGGCCGGGTCATCCGAGGCGCAGTAGTTGCCCAGCAAATACTCCAGCACATAAACAGGGACATTGGCCCCTTCCTTCAGGAGCTTGGTGAGGTCTTTCCTCACCACCTTCCCTGCAAAGTGCCGGTTCAGCAGCTTGTCGAGGTCATCCGGCAGTTGGTCAGAAATCATCGCTCACCGCCCTATCGATAATCACTTCCACACTTTGTTGTTCGATTCCACTCTCGGCATCCACCAGCACCAACCGATAAGGCTTCTTCTTGTCGAAGCTCTTGCCCGTCAGCGTCAGCGTCACCCATTTCTTCCGTTCATCCATGTTGTCGGTGGCGGAATCGAACTTCACCTGCTTCACTTCGGAAACAGCCGTGCCGCCCTCGTAAATGCCCACTTTCAGCGTCACCGCCTTGAAGCGGTCGCCGACGGGCTCCATTTGCAGCAACTGGAATCGGCACACCCCGGTGGTAATCCGGTGGGTGTTGCCCAGCACATGCACCACCACAGGTCTTGTTTTTGTGTCGTTGCGGACATGCCTGATTGTGATGACAGGAACACAGATTTCCTGAAGCATCGCCCCGCCATGAACGAAACGGGCCCCACCAATGAAATGAAACCTGTTGGTTCCCTTGGGCACCAGAAATTCCATTTCGTCTTGCACCGAGGCGGTGGCTTTCACGGTCCCGTGCCATGCGTTTTCAAGATTGGGTAGATTCGGCCCCAGTATGTACCGCTTCTTCGCAATCAAGGCGTTGGCTGGCTTCGATTCCAGCTTCGATTTATCTGTCTCGCCGGGGTGGGATTCCGAATACAAGAAACCATGATCGGCCGTCACCACGATGTAATTGGCGTTCAGATTATTGACAAGGTGCGAGGCCAAGCTCGCCAGTTCGTCTATCGCCTTTCTCACCGCCTCGAAGGTCTTGGTTTCAGTTTTGGCATCGTCACCAATCGCATCCACCGTGTCGTGGTAGATGTACACCACCCTCTTGTCCCGAACGAACTCACGGCCTTCATCTTTTTTCAGGGCCATCAAGTCATCAGCCTTGATGGCCACCCCACCCACCTTTTCCACAATGGCGCTGCGTTCAGCCGATCCGCTGGGGCTGCCGTCCACCAGCACCTCGGTCCCCTTGTACCGAAGCTCCTTGTGCGGCAGCAGCGAGGCCATCCCTAGGGCCGTGTACGACGGCAGCACACCCAACTGCGACGAAAGCGTGGCTTCCATCCGGTATCTGCCATTGAGCAGTTCCGTCAGTTCGTGCGCCGCCTCATACCTGAAGGCATCGCTCACAATGACAAACGCCCTGCGGCTTTCAGAATCGCCCAGCCACGCCCCGATATTTCGTTCATAAAAGCGGTATTGGTTTGGAACCGGCCCAAGGTTCCACTTGGCCAACAAATCGCCTTCTTGGCCCAATGATTGGCCCCAAACAAACGCCAACGATCCGAGGTAGCCGTTGGTGTAATGGGCCTCCATGTCGCTGCGCAGAGCCTTGATGATATCCCACCCTTTGGCTTCAGCTAAGTCCGAAGCTTCCATGAAGTGCCGATAAAGCTGATCGAAGCGGAACAGTTCTCCCTCGTAGGCCCTGTAGCAGGCCAAGGCGTTCGGGAAGCTCATGTTTTGGTGTTGGTTCCACAGGGCGAAAAACTCCGCCGCCGCCAACAGCGCCTCGTAAACGGCATGCAGGGCCGACCGAGGTGCTTCGGGGTTGTCGGCAAGACTTGCTGTTGCCCAGTAGCCCACCTGACGATGCCCAATCAGCGCTCGAATGGGCTCAAGAACGATCGTGCTGGCGGTATCTCGAATACGGTCCCGCAACCGCTTGGCAATCTCCTGTTCCACCCTCAGGAAGGTGGAAACCTCGGCCAACGCCTCCAGTTCCATGTTGGGCAGGTAATTGTCCAGCTTCACGATCTTGGCCACCTCGGCCGACAGCCGGTCGTAGCTAGTTCCCTTGGTGCCGGAATCTTTCCATTGCCCAAGGCAGACCACGGTGTTGTCCCGGCCTCTCTCGGGCAGAAACAGGTTTTTCAGCCCCTGTGGGCAGTCTCCTTTCAACTTCTGGCCAAAGTCTGTCACCAGCAGGCGAATGAGGAAATTCTTAAGGGTGGGCTGATCGCTCTCGTAGCCAAACGCCGTGCGTGTCATTTCCCAGAAAGGCTTGTCGAGGTCGAATTTCTCCAGTTGAACAAAGCTTTCCGGATCGGTGTCGAGATCAACACCGGGCAATTCCAACCAACCATGAAACAGGGTGCGCACAAGGCAGAACAGTTCGGGATGATCCGCTCGCATGATCACCGCCATCATCTTGCGGTCGATGTCAGCGGCCACATCATCGGGCTGAATAAAGCTTTTCAAGCGGGCGAGGCGATCCTTGGAATCGAAGAATTTACGCCTCTCGGCAAGGTGAGAACGCAGCGACTGCTGCTTCAGCCCCAAATCCTGAAGAAGGATGCTTGAACGATCAGCCCGAAAGCTTCGGCTATACAGGCGGATGTCGAGCAGCCAGTCGGAATCGTAATCAGGCTCCTCCAACGGGCAATACAGCAGGTATTTGCCCTCGGTGTCGTGCTGTTCAAGCAACATTTTGACTCGGAGAGAACTATCCTGATCCAACCGCAGGGTGGTCACACCTTCCATCGCCAACGAATCGAGGGTGATTTGAAATTCCCGCTCGGGGTCGTTCCAAAACACAATCCGCTGGCCTTCCTGTTGGAAGATTTTCTGCAGCGATTGCTGAATGCGGTGAAGGTCGCTCATGGAATTACCAAGTTTGATGCACGGGATAGGTGCTGAAGTGACTGTCTTCCACCAGCCACAAAAAAGTATGGGTGTCTAATAGCACTTTCACTCCATGTACTCCTTCATTTCCTCAATCGGAGCATCGAAATCGGGTGCCATGTAAATCACGCTGCCTTTACCCAAACCCGGCGCAGGCCGTGGCTGCTTGCCCCCTTGTGTCACAAGTTTGGCGACAGGCTGCTGGTCTTGCGTCAGAATCAATTCATCCCCCGGCTGCAACGACCGGACCAACTCGACAATGGAAACCTTGATTTCCTCGAGTGCCATTGTGGTTTGCATCGATCAACTCCTTGGCATTCCAATTCTGTACTTGACTGGCCCTTGCTCTAAAGGCCGATGACCATTGATTTTACTCCTCCACACCGCCGGTCACCGCCTTCACCTCGGCAAGAAGGTCAGCGAACTTGGCGTAGTTCACCTTCACGCCGTCATCGAGGTCGAGTTTGATGCGCCTGTCGGCGTGGTGCTTCAGCTTTTCATCAAAATCGGTCAGTTCCTTCTGCTGCTTTTTGAGGTCGTCCTGCTCTTTTTGCAGTTTCTTGCGGTGAGAGGTGCTGGTGGCCTTCAGCTTGTCACCTTCCAGTTGATCAATCCGCCCGGCGAGTTTTCCTTGCAGCGGAATCACATATTCGGTGCGCATGCGGGCCAAGGTGCCCTCGAAGTATCGGTGCAGGTAAACAAGGCATTGGAAGGCCCTTTGCTTGCCGCTGGTGAAAAGCCAGTAGATTGGCCTGCGTTTGTACATTTGCAGGTGGTGCTTGAAAAAGCCGGTGGAGTAGTAATCCCGAATCACATCCCGGGCAGGTTGCTCGGGCTTGCCACCAAGGCTGTCGGCAATGAAGCGAAGGTTTTCCTCCAAATGCTCCTCAGGCCACGCCACCTTGATGAACTGAACAAGTCGGCTCGTGGCATCGTCGTCAATGGCCCAGTCGTGGCTGAGAAGCGGAACAATTCCGTCATCGTCAGCGGCAAAGGTGCTGTATTGGGAAGGGTCGAAACCTTCATTGCCGGCATGGGCATAAATGAGGCCCGGCTTGTCGAGGCTGTAGCGGCCCATCATGCAGCCGATGGC
>JACCDP010416244.1_pt1 | contig 23942 bp, 32 predicted proteins | sample 7445841 | NCBI WGS metagenome assembly JACCDP01 (sample SAMN15323441, study PRJNA562643) | freshwater metagenome | isolation source: river surface water | place: USA:Blue River Watershed | collected 2017-08-17
ATGAACCTGCAACTGGTTCGCGGATACCGTCAATGTCAACGGGAGGAGCAGCTACGAATGCAATTACGAAGCAAGCAATGGCAGAGAGAAGAGTAGGGATCATCAATACGCCGAACCAACCGATATAAATGCGGTTGTCTGTGCTGGTGATGAATTCGCAAAAGCGATCCCATACGTTGGCGCTTTGGCGCTGTTGTAAGGTGGTAGTCATGTGTTTATGATTGCGTTTGAGTTATGTATGTTTTGGTAGGTGTTTCTACCTTATGAACTTATATTAAGCAAAATATTTCGATTTGTAAAGGGGTTTTTCGGAATATTTTTTCACAAATCTAGAAAACTGAGTCATTAATAAGCTTGTATCCTAGATGGAGTGAGGATTTCAGCTATTAATTATTTTCGTAAAAATTTCTAATTTTCTTGTAACTTAACTTCTGATTGATTGATAAACCCCCACATTTTTGGGCGCAGACCCTGCGCCCCTACCGTATATGCCTGTATCTCGTCAAAATATTGTCACCTATAGTCCCGCCTATACTATCGTTCCTACTTATGAATGCTTTAATCGCTGTACATACTGCAATTTCCGCACAGAACCGGGTAAAAGTCCTTGGTTGACTCTTGGGGCTGCTAGAGAGATTTTTTTACAACTTAAAAATCAAAGTGTCTGTGAAATCCTGATTTTGAGTGGGGAAGTCCATCCCCATTCAGCCAAACGGGAAGCTTGGTTTGAACGAATTTATGATTTGTGTGCATTAGCATTGGACATGGGATTTTTACCCCATACCAACGTTGGTCCATTGAGTTGGACTGAAATGCAAAAACTAAAAACCGTGAATGTCTCCATGGGCTTAATGTTGGAGCAGTTAACACCACAACTATTAAATACAGTCCATCGTCACGCACCGAGTAAATTGCCCCAAGTGCGATCGCAACAATTACAATGGGCAGGAGAGTTAAAAATTCCCTTTACCACAGGACTACTTTTGGGTATAGGGGAAACAGAAGCAGATTGGTGGGAAACTCTCACAGCTATTTCCCAGTTCCATCAACGTTACCATCACATTCAAGAGGTGATTTTGCAACCTCACAGTCCTGGAACCGTGCAAAGCTTTGATGCACCACCATTTAACCCCCATCAATTACCAGAAGTTATTGCTAAAGCAAGGGAAATTTTACTCCCAGATATTACAATTCAGATTCCCCCCAATTTAGTCAAAGATGAAAACTGGTTACTTGCTTGTATAACTGCTGGAGCAAGAGATTTAGGAGGAATAGGTCCCAAGGATGAAGTTAATCCTGATTATCCCCATCTACAGGAGCAGGAACTCCGCAGAATTTTACAATCTGGAGGGTGGGATTTAGTGCCACGTTTACCTGTGTATCCCCAATTTGATCATTGGTTGAGTGCAGAGTTAACACAGCAGGTAAAAAGATGGCGAGAACGATTTTAACTTTTTTTTTGCACCTAATAATCTGGATAAAGTGCATGACAAATGATACTCTGTTATAGCTTAAAATCTTCTTATCAGTGAATAATTAGTAACAACGATTACTAAGTCTTTACCCCTAGATTCATTCTACTGGCAATAGGATGAAAGTAATTTTAGATATGCTAATTAAGTTGTGTTTACATTCGCAAAAAATATGGTTAACCGTTCTACAGCACCCAATAATATATCCCTGTCACTGAAATTAGTGGGAATTATCTGTATAGTTTCCTTTTTTCTAGATTTTCTATTCTTAGTAATACCTTTTCAACCCACAGATAAACTTTGGCAAATCAATCTCTGTAGAAATCTGGTAGACCGGGGTATTGTACCTATGGTTGGTATAGCTGCCATGCTGACTGCATACTGGTTTGATAACATTGATGAAGGTGGTCGCCCCTCACCTTTCAATCTGAAGTTACCAACTTTTATGATTGCTAGTTTGTTGGGGTTGATATTTCTACTAATTTTTCCCCTCCATCTCAATAATGTCAATCAAGTAAAGATTCAAACTTTAACACGCATTGGCCAAGAAGCAGATCAATTAGAAAATCAAGTTAAAAATCAGTTAGCTCAAGTACAAACCCAACTAGGTAATGATCAGGTAAAAGCTGCTGTAGAGAAACAACGGACTGAGTTAAAAGAGCAACTATCTACCCAATTAGGTGAATTGGTGAAAGATGAGCAAAAATATAATCAGGCACTAAATAATAACCAGTTACCTGCTGCACAAAAGGATTTACTCAAACAATATAAAAACAATCCTAAAGCTCTTGATGATTTTATTGCCCAGCAAACAGACCCCCAACAACTAGCTAATCAGAGAATTACCCAAATCCGCAGCCAAAAAGAACAGCAGTTGGAAAAAACCAGTGATGATGCTATTAAAGAATTGCGAACTGGTCTTAGCAGTTTACTATTGTCCATAGGTTATATCATCATCGGTTGGACTGGTTTAAGAAGCGTGGTTGGTTTACAAGGTGGATCTAAACGCAGCCCGTCAACACGATAAATTCAGTATTTATTTAGAAATTGTAGGAATATGTAACTCTAGTTAGCTTCCTATTTACACGCTGTTTGGTAGAATGTCTAGGTTGTTTAATCTCATGATTTTCATCTTTGAGTCAGTCAATAGACACCATCAACCTTGATACATTAGCCCAAGAACTAGCAACAATCCAACAAACGGGTTCCAAGCGGATTGCTTTGCTAGGTTCTCGTCATGTGCCAATCACTCATCAGAGCTTGATTGAAATGATGACTTATGCTCTAATTCTATCGGGCAACCGCATCATTACCTCTGGTGCTACAGGCACAAACTCTGCGGCCATCCGGGGCGCAACACGGGCTGATCCCAACCTACTCACGGTAATTTTACCCCAAAGCTTGGAACGTCAACCCCAAGAATCACGCCAACAACTAGAACAGGTCATGCACCTGGTTGAAAACCCCAGCAATGATAACCTGTCCCTAGCTGAAGCAAGTTACTTATGTAACAAAGAAATCGTCTCTCGTTGTCAACAACTAATCTGCTTTGCATTTCATGATAGTCGTACCCTCCTACAAACCTGTAGGGAGGCAGAAGAACAGCGAAAAGTTGTCACACTCTTTTACTTTGACTAGAGTGAACTGTACATCTTTGCAAAGCTAATGATAGAGATGGGAAGTAATTGGGTAATGGGTAATGAGTTGACTAAATTACCCTTTATCCATTGTCAAAAAATAATCAATCCTCATTCAATTACTTTAATGTCTCTATCTCAACTACCAGTACCAGTACCTGCTATTTTTTTATACTGTATAGTCGTCGCTGCCCTTCTGATTTATGTCCCCTATTTATTAGTCGCTTTTGGTAGATTGCAGATAGGGTATGATTTTTCTGCTCCTCGTGCGATGTTTGATAAATTGCCAGCTTATGCCCAACGGGCTACATGGGCGCATCAAAACTCATTTGAAGGGTTTATAGTTTTTGCTCCAGCAGCTTTAATGGCTTATGTCACTGGTGTGAATTCTCCCGAAGGTGTAACCGCAGCGATCGCATTTATCATCGCTCGTTTGCTATACTCGATTTTCTATATTGCCAATATACCCTTGTTGCGATCGCTCATGTTTATTGTTGCCACTGTCAGTTCTGGAACTCTTTTTTGGCTCAGTTTAATGCAAATGAAATAATTAGCGTGAGTTGCTTCAAGGTCTGAGGATAATATTTATCTTACCTCCTAACTATTACCAATCAACAATTACCAATTACCAATTACCAATTTTATTTATGGCTTCTACTTTTTCCTTTGATATCGTCAGCGACTTTGACAGACAAGAATTAGTTAATACTATTGATCAAGTTACAAGAGACGTTAAAAGCCGTTACGATCTTAAAGACACTCAAACAACGGTTGAATTAGGCGATGAAAAAATTACTATTGGTACTGACAGCGAATTTACTTTAGAATCAGTCCATACCATCCTGCGGGAAAAAGCCGCCAAGCGTAACCTTTCCCAAAAAATCTTTGACTTTGGTAAAGTTGAATCTGCCAGTGGCAACCGTGTCCGTCAAGAAATCACCCTGAAAAAAGGCATTAGTCAAGACATTGGTAAACAAATTTCTAAATTGATTCGGGACGAATTTAAAAAAGTCCAAGCCTCAATTCAAGGTGATGTTGTGCGGGTGACAGCTAAATCTAAAGATGATTTACAACTAGTTATGCAACGTCTCAAACAAGAAGATTTGCCCGTTGCTTTGCAATTTACAAATTATCGTTAGTTAATGTCTTCATAGAAGAGTCGCACCAGAACCCCATACTCACCCGAAGGGGAGTGTGTGGAGTATGTCACGCCATGCTTCGACTTACTTCGACCCTTCGACTAGCTCAGGGCATCGCTAGCTCAGTAGAAGTCGCTCAGTAACCAGAGGTAAGAGGCAAGAGGGTAATGAAAGAATTTACCCATTACCCATTACCTGTAACCGCTCAATAATCCGGGGTAAATTGTTTAATGACAAGCCTCAAATGGCATAAAATCGTTCCTGAATAGGTAGTCCGCCCCCTTTTATTGAGCGAATACCATGACCTCAAATTATTTGCGTCCACCAATGGTTTTTTGAAAAGCAGGACGTTCGGATATAGTCTGCATATAATTCAAAACTGCTGGGTAGGGACTCAAATCTACCTTTAGCATCATTGGGATATAACAGAGAATTGATCCCACTGCCACATCTGCAACTGTAAAATCATTACCCAATAAGAAAGGCTGTTTAGCAAAAAGTTCATTTAAAGGAGCCAGTAACCGTGGCATTTCTCGCTCACGATTGGCTTCTATAAAAATACCTGTTCCTAAACTGGAATTGGCAAATAATACCCACTGACTAAAGATGGCTTTTTCTTCGAGTGAATAAGCAGTTTTACCGTATTTTTCAGTTAAATAAAGTAAAATAGCTCCTGATTCCCAAAGTTGAAAATCTCCATCCACAATTGCGGGAACTTTGCCTATGGGGTTGATTTTCAGGAAATCTGGTTGGAGATGTTCTCCTGCTTGCATATCCAACAACACGAACTCATAAGGAACTTCTAGTTCCTCTAAATACCACTGAATAATTGAAGCTCGACTCCGAGCACCGCCGTAAAGTTTCAACATAGTAACCGGAAATTAAAGAACTTTGTGGGTGTGGGAATGTTGTTTTACGTTGTCTTCTTTAGTGACAACTCTAGCTGCATTAAGAACCCGTTTACGCTCTGTGGAATAATTCAAATCTGTTTTCGTAGTTCCCACAGGAATCAGAGCTTGGGCTGCTTCACGCCGCTTATAGGTACGAGCGGCAGAAAACAACCGTAATGGAAACTCATCTCCAAATTGCGCTGATTCTGGGAAGCCTGTAGGTAAAAGCATTTTATCACCGTCTAAGACAGATCCCAAGGTTGTGGCATAAGCAAATCTATAAGATGTGGGAATGCCTTTGCATATAGCTTCTAACGCTGCAGATGGAATAGGTTCGATCACTTCAATTTGATGTACTTCTCCATCTTCTTTGTAGAAGCACGTAGCTAAACCGAGAACTATATAGTCATCGGTAGTGAGATCAGTAGCATCAGCATAAGCAATTTTTGTTGTCATTACAAATGTCTCTTCTAAAATTGTTAACACCCCCTCTGACTACAGGTGGGAGGATTCTTGGTTTACAGACTCGTGATTAGACGATAGGTATATACCAATCACCTAAGAGAGCAAAATCTGGCGGTTAGGGGAGAAAATGCTGCCGAGCATATCTATTTTCTCTTACCTTTTGCCTCTTAGTTTTTGCTTTTTGCTTGTCATCATTAAAATTTACACTTCAATTCTTTAGATTTTTACTGATTCTGGAATTGAACTTGGGTATGAAGTATACATTATTAGATTAATGGCTGGATCTGATAGCAGAATGTAAAACCTAGGCTTCTAGATGATCATAGAACCATTAGCGGATAAAAACTGTGGCTTTATTCGACAAACCAAGTAAATCAAAATAGACAACGTATGAATCAGCACTCTTTTTTAAATTCTGATATTAAAAACAATCAACTATGTGGTTTTAATCAAAATAATTCTTGTGATCAATGTGAACAGTTAGAGGATGGTAATCAATCAATGGTAGAAGAAGGTTATTTACGCTCTTGCGCTTTGAAATTAGCACAACAGGGAAATTATACCAAGGCGATCGCTCTTTTAAGTCATCTCATTGATCATAGTCCCGAAAATGCCGTTGATTATAATAATCGGGGACTGATTTATTTTCAAAGTGGTGATAAACAAAAAGCCATCTGTGATTATAACAAAGCCCTCGATTTGAATTCTAAATTGGCTAGTGCTTACAATAACCGGGCTAATTATTATGCTGCTTGTGGTCAGTTAACGGCAGCTTTGGCGGATTATGAACAAGCTATAGATTTGAATCCCCATCATGTTCGGGCTTGGATTAATCGGAGTATTACTTTACGTGATTTGGGAGAATATGCAGAAGCTATTGAAGATTTAGAAATTGCCATGCTGTTTGGTCAACTGAAAGGACACATTTGGGCTGAACGTGGACGGACTTATCATCTTTGGGGAGATTGGAATTGTGCGATTGCTGATTACCGTCGCGCCTTAGCAGAATTACCAGCTTTAAATGATCAAGATGCTTCCAGTTATCGCTTGCGGTTACAAATCGAAAACTGGTTGAATGAGTTACTGTTTTTTTAGGAGTAATTTTGTAGATAACTAAATTGAGAATTCACTATTTTAGAAGTCATCGCTAACACTGACTTCAAAATTGGAACTGTCTTACTAACATATAAACTCTACATCATCGGTAGTCACCCTAATAACCGTGATGATTAATAAATTATTTGCACTTTTATGGTGTTGAATCAGATTGTTCCATCACATTCTGATCTTGATTCATCAATATCACTGGACGCTGATTGGGATCAAAGCGATATGATTTTTGTTGCATAATATTTTTAGCTTCGCTGGGATCAAAGTTGCGACTAAATTCTGTCTGCAAATCTTGGACACGACCTTCCATAACTTTAACTTCGGTACGGACTTCTCTTAACTTGTCCTGTTGTAACCAGTGATAAGGCAGCAATTGTATTAAAGCAGATATCGCTGCTGTACTAATAACTATATTAACTGCTACTTTAGCAGTAGTTTCCAATGCCATAACCTGATAAGCACGTTGGCGTAAGTGCCGTCTAGGTCTGGGTTTAATTCGGCGTTGTTCTACTGGCTGGAGAGGTGTTTTGTAGGGTTGAAAGGCGTTCATGATGCTACACAAAAGGCTTGTATGATTTACTCTAACTACCGTCAAAAGCAAACAGTTGCTAATTGCGGCTGAATTTAGCTGACATATTACTCCATTTTTGGGAAATTTATACAAGTGTGGGAATGAATAAAATATTACATACTTCGAGTAAGGTGCAGTTGCCAAAATGCTGATAGTTTATAACCACAAGCATTTGGAAACTACACCGATGGAAACTAGGCTTGATCACCTGTAACAGAGTTACATTGGTGTTATTTGTATAGTTCTGTAGCTAACCGCCAAGCTAGAATTCCGGGAATTAGCGCCACAGCTAACGCAATATACACTTGGGTATCTGAGATAGGCATAATGGAAATCCTCCTAAATTTGGACTTAATTTTTAAGACTCCGTTTACTACTTTTCCCTGTTTTAGCAAGATTAGGAAACATCTTGTTACAAGATGCAACAAAAACCGACAATTGGTTAGTGATCAGTTGTCAGTTGTTAAGAATTCTCTGCACCCCTGCTCCCGGTCGGTGAGCGACTTGTACTGAGCTTGCGATGCCCTAAGCTAGTACCGCAAGGCTGAAGTCAAAAGTCAAAAGTCAAAAAAAAATAATATGGCGTAAGCTTTTTAGTGATTGAGAATGGTTGTTTTATTTAGGGCTTGCTGTACTAGTCAAAGGGTCGAAGCAAGCCGAACCCCTGCCCCTCTATTCCTTGAATCTATGACTTTATCCCTTGGTATTGACTTTGGCACTTCTGGCGCACGATGTGTGGTAATTGATGAAAACGGTCGCATTCTATCCCAAATACGCCATTCTTGGCAGATGGAAACAGTTGATTGGGTGCATTGTTGGCAGGAGGCTTTATGGAGTCTATTAGGGCAAATTCCGGGGGGTTTAAGGGGGCAAATAGAGGCGATCGCTATTAATGGGACTTCTTCCACTATTTTGCTGACTGATGGGACGGGAGAGCCTATAGACGCGCCGCTATTGTACAACGATAGCCGGGGAGCAATGGCTTTAGAAAAATTAAGCCGGATTGCACCAGCTAATCATACTGTATTAAGTGCTACATCTAGTTTAGCAAAATTACTCTGGATGCAGCAATTACCTAATTTTGCCAAAGCTAAATATTTACTCCATCAAGCCGATTGGTTAGGTTTTCTCTTACATGGAAAGCTAGGTATTAGCGATTACCACAATGTTTTAAAGCTGGGTTATGACGTAGAAAAATTGCAATATCCAGCATGGTTAGAACAGCTACAAATTCCCCTTCAGCTACCGCAAGTCCTTGCACCAGGAACACCCATCGGGGAATTGCTTCCTCAGATAGTGGGTGAATTTGGCTTTAAAAGTGGTTGTGTGCTGGTTGCAGGTACAACAGATAGTATTGCGGCTTTTTTAGCGAGTGGAGCTAAATTTCCAGGGGAAGGAGTAACTTCGTTAGGTTCAACTTTAGTGCTAAAACTTTTAAGCCAGCAGAGAATCGAAGATGCGCGATATGGAATTTATAGCCATCGGTTAGGAGATTTGTGGTTAACTGGAGGTGCTTCTAATACAGGTGGTGCTGTGTTAAAACATTTTTTTAGTGATGCAGAGTTAGTCAAATTAAGCCAAGGAATTGATCCAAATCAAGCCACTGATTTAGATTATTATCCATTATTAGAACCAGGCGATCGCTTTCCCATTAATGATCCCCAACTATTACCCAGACTAGAACCACGACCAGATCAGCCTCAACAATTTCTGCATGGTTTATTAGAAAGTATGGCTAGAATAGAATCTCAAGGATATGAACTATTAAAACAACTAGGAGCAGATCCATTAACTCATATTTATACCGCAGGAGGTGGTGCTACCAATGCTACCTGGACAGCCATTCGTCAACGTTATTTAAAAGTACCAATAGTGTCATCAATCAATACAGAAGCAGCTTATGGAACAGCACTTTTAGCAATGGGGAGAAAATAGTTAAAATTCTATTCTATGATAGATTAAAAGGACTGAATTATCAATTTGCATCGCCATAAAATTAATTTAATCAATAAACAAGGTTCTCAAATGCATATAACCCGAAATTTACCGAAAATATTTTTCTCAATTTTCATTATTACCAGTCTGTTAGTTTGTGATTTAGGAGTTAGCAAAAATAGTATATCTGCAAATGCTAAAAATCCAGAACAGTCCCAGATACAAAATACCTTACCTAAAGCTATTTCCCGAGCAGTATTAAGAGATGCAGCTAGAGTTTCTGGTGAAAAAATTCCTAAGTTACAAATTACTCAAGTCACATTTACTAACTTTAGTAATCCCTGTATGTTTAAATTTGGGGAAATTTGTACAAAGGAATATAATCCTATTCCCGGTTGGATAGTAATTGTGCAGGTCAAAGAACAATCTTGGACTTATCATGTAAACAAATCTGGTTCACAAATTATTTTAGATCCGAAAATTACCAATAATCAATTACCGAAAAAGATTGCAAATTTAGTTTTAAATGATGCTTCTAAACGTTCTGGTTTAGCCGTAAATGCTCTGAAAATCACCTCATCTACACAGAAAACCTTTAGTAATTCCTGTACCTTTGGTTTTGGGGAAGTATGTACTCAAATATTTGATCCTATTCAAGGTTGGGAAGTAATTATTAAAGTCAAAAGTCAATTTTGGACTTATCATGTAGATATCACTGGTACTCGCATTGTTTTAGATCCTCGAATTACGTAAATGTAAGCATCAAACACATTTTAACAACGCTGCTTTAAACTCATCCGCAGTTTGAAAATAAATTTTTGGCTTTTCTACTAAAGCCAAATCTATCACTTCTGCTAACTTTTCAGGAATACTACTATCACGTTGACGAATGGGGACAGCATCATTTCTTAGCACACAATTCCACGGTTCACCAACAAAATCACGGGGAAAATCTCCCGTTAACATATTATATAAACAAGCAGCACAAGCCCACACATCAACCTCTGGTAAAGAATTTTTTAAATCTAGCAATTGTTGACGGCACATAAACGCAGGAGTCCCCATTGTTGCACCTGTCAAAGTGTGTCCACTCAACCCAGCTAAATCAAAAGCTTTGGATAATCCATAATCTCCAATTTTCGCCACCATTTTACCCTTGACATTGGTAATAAAAATATTATTCGGTTTTAAATCTCGATGTACTAAACCTTTCCCTTTTCCTAGTCTTCCGTCAGCTAATTTCACATAAGGAACTTCAACGTTATGGGTATAAATTAACCCATCGAGAACTTGCAGAATAATATCAACGGCTATGTTAACAGGTAAACGTCCTCCCCATTTCTCCATTAAATCCCAAACATCACCACCTTCGCAATATTCCATTGTAAAGAAAAAGGTATTTTCCCCATAACCATAATCTAACATCTGCACTACATGAGGATGTTGTAAATATTTAGTGTTTTCTGTTTCTCGCAAAAACATTTTTACACCCAGTTCCTTGGCCGCCACTTTAGGTAACATTAACTTTAGTGCTACTCGTTTTTTAGTGGGGATATGTTCAGCTAAAAATACTTCTCCACATCCACCTTCACCTAAAGATTTGATAATTTGATAATTAGAAATTTTCTGAAGATTTTGATTACCTTGATGTGCTAAATTTAGCAGATTTTTAATAATTTCAAAAAAGTTCGGTTGATTATTTTCTTCGGCAACGGGAATATAAGGAGTTTTCTGTTTTTCTAGTTCTGTTTTTGTGCTAACATTAAAAATATTATCTCCTACCGCTACCTGATCATTATTAACTAAATCATATTCAGGAAAAACTGCCTTTAATGCTTCCTCTGGAGATTCACCAGGGTTCCTTTGCCCGATTTTTTTACCATTAACAATCGTACCGTTTAAACTCCCTAAATCACGGATTCTTATTTCCGGAGGATTGATATCTAATAAGCAATGATAGCGGGAAACGGTCATATCAATATCATCAGCAATTTGCAAATTGCAATCTTCACCTCTGCCGATAATACAAGTGCTGCGACTATCAAAGATATATTGTTTTCCTGATAGTTTTCCTGTGGTAATAGTGAGAGTAACAGTAGATGGCATTTTTCTATAGTTGATTATTTGAGGTTGTGGTAAATATTATAGTTGAAATCGTCAGAATCAGGATGTCTGGTTACTGAGCGAAGTCGAAGTACAGGATTTGAGGATTTACAGGATGTTTTAATTTATCAAAACCAGTCCACAAGAGAAAGTCCTGAAACTCTGGAAAATTCATTAACATTGTGAGTAACAAGAGTTGCTTGATGTGCTACAGCTATTCCTGCAATTAAAATATCTATCGAACCGATAGGAGTTCCTTTTTGTTGTAAGTTAGCACGAATTTTAGCAGCAGCAAGAGCAGCATCTTTATCAAAAGAAACTAAGTTAACCCGGTTTAAAATTTGGTGAAGTTGTTGAGTTCGTTTTACTGGTGAAGTAGATTTAGTAATTCCTACTTGTAATTCAAAGAGAACAATTGTAGGAATAATAATTTCCTGAGCAGGTATTTTAGCAAGGTTTTGAGCAATTTGTCCTTGACCTTTAAAATAATAAATCAGGGTATTGGTATCCAAAACATACATTTAGAGACTCTCCCGCAAAATATCTTCTCCTGCTTCATTTCTAATTTCTTCTAAACTAGGAAAGTCGTCTTTCCAACTTCCCGCAAGTGAATAAACCAGTTCTTCCCAAGAAAGATTTTCAGAATCATTGATAATTTGATGAGTATTTAAGTGTTTACTATGAATAAATTCAGCAAAGTTCAGAATTTCTTGAGCTTGATTTTGGGGAAGATTTTTCACCAGTGTATAAATTTGTTCAGCAATGGTCATAATTAATAAGGATTTTCAGGATGTGGATTTTTGTGTTTAGTACCTGATTTCACTTATATTGTACTACAGATTTTTATTTGTCTGAATCAGGATGTCCAGGATTAAAGGATTTTCAGGATGTTGTTGGATGATTTTTGGTGGGTATTTTAAGGTTTAACTCTCATGTTTTCAATTTTAAAATTGATGATTACATATTCAATAAATATTCTTTAATAATTTAGAAATTTAAAAGATTATATTGTAAATCAAACATTTCAAAATAATATCCTGTTAATCCTTTAATCCTGGATATCCTGATTCTGACTTAATAATTTTCTGTAACCCTTAAATGTTACAACTTACAAGTCTCGACTCGAGAGAAGAGAGCTAATCTGCAACCTACATGAAAACCCATAAAATCTATAGAACTTACACCAGAATAGTATGTTATGAATGGGAGGTGACCTTCTGGTGCTTTTTTATCAAAAGTAATATCATCGTAATCCAATTGGATTCGCCCTTGTCTTTCTTTCCATCCTACTTTGTCCTTGAATTTCTCCCACATCGTGTCATTGTATTCTATCGTTCCACTTAAACTTTGATAAATTTTCTTCTGGATAGAAAACCCAAATTTAGCATCACTGTATTTTACCCATAACTGATCAATGGTGCGGAGGTCTTCACAGGGAAAATTATCAAAGTCACTTCCCAACAAGTACCCTTCTTGTTCTCGCTTCATAAGTGCTAACATTATCCTATCAGTTTCTCTCTCTGCATATAACCATTTTCCTTGTGTAAGTAAGTCACGGAGTTTACTGTAGTACATTCCACAGGATGATTTTAATTGTACTTCTTGGTTTACAGGTTGAGGAGTGGAGATATTTTGCGGCTGTTTTTCTCGAAAACCATAATCAAGAAAACCATAATCAACAGAACTATAATTAATAGGTGGTGGTGTGGGAATATTCACAACAGGTTTAACCACCAAACCCAATAATTCCCGAAACTCCCGCACTGTTTGGGGACGGTTGACTGGTTCTAACTCCATGCCTTTGAGAATAGCAGCATTTACCTTATCGCTAATATTCTGATTATATTTTTGCGGTGGTGATAACTTGACATCTTCCTCAGCGCGATAATTAGCAGGAATAGGAACTCTATTCGTTAATAAACTATATAATGTCGCTGCTAAAGCATAAACATCTGTATAATAACCAAAATCTCCACGCCGTTCATATTGTTCTATGGGTGCATAACCTTCCGTTTTCGTTGCTGTCATGCTTCTAATTTTTCCCGGTTGAAATTCCCGCGCTAACCCAAAATCAATTAATACTGCTTCCTTGGTTTTCCGTCGTAGTAAAATATTATTGGGTTTGACATCTCGGTGTAAAAGTTTCCGTTCATGAACACATTCTAAAGCTTGTCCGATTTGGTCAATGTAGCGCAAAGCTTCGGTTTCTGACAAGTAACCATTTTCAGCCGTGTAGTTTTCCACATAAGCTGCTAAATCATCACCGTTAATGTGTTCCATAACAATAGCCCAAAGTCCATCTTCGGGGAAATTGTCGTAAACTTCGACAATATGGGGATGATAGCATTTTGATAAATCTAAGGCTTCTTTTCTAAACCTCTTTTGTCTTTCCGCAAAGTCCGGTTTTTCTCGTTGTTCCCGGTTCAGGGTTTTTATCACAACCAACCTGTTTTCTTCTGTATCTTCTGCAAGATAGGTTTCACCAAAGCCACCGCCACCAATGACTTTTTTAATAATATACTGTCCGTTCTGTAGTGGGGTGTTAGGTGTCCAGGATTGCATATTGTCAGAATCAGGATTTACGGTTACTGAGCGAAGTCGAAGTACAGGATTTAGATCCCCGACTTCTATGATAATTGATTTTGATACAGGATAGGTGAAAAAAGAAGTCGGGGATCTTAGGTATTTTGTCCTTCGCTCAGTAACCAGATATCCTGATTCATACAAATAAAAACCCTATATATATTGCGCCCACAGATTTCCACTCATAACATAAGTGTACAATAATCTTTTCGCCTTGTCAAGTCTTGAAGTAAAATATTTTGGAAATCCTCCCTGATCTTGCCAATGGGGCATACAATTTCCCTTTTCTGGTATATAATTGTAGATTGTGTTGAATTAAAGCCATCTCATGCCTAAATTAAAGACTCGCAAGGCGGCGGCAAAAAGATTCCGCGCCACCGGTAGCGGTAAAATCGTCCGCCGTAAACCATTCAAAAACCACCTATTAGAGCATAAATCCTCTAGCAAAAAGAACAATATGTCAAAAATGGCTGTTGTTCATGAACGGGACGAAGAAAATGTCCGCTTGATGCTTCCATATTTGTAAAAGATCACAGGTAGAATAAGATATGACTCGGGTAAAACGCGGTAATGTAGCTCGTAAACGCCGCAATAAAATTCTCAAATTAGCTAAAGGTTTCCGTGGTTCTCATTCAACTTTGTTTAGAACCGCTAACCAGCAGGTAATGAAGGCACTTCGCAGTGCTTACCGCGATCGCAAAAAGAAAAAGCGTGATTTTCGTCGTTTATGGATCGCGCGGATCAATGCTGCTTCTAGACAACATGGCTTGAGCTATAGCAAATTGATCGGTAATTTGAAAAAGGCTAATGTGGAGCTAAACCGCAAAATGTTGGCACAATTGGCAATTCTTGATCCTGCCAGCTTCGCTAAAATTGCCGAACTTGCCAACTCAGTTAAATAAAGGTGGCAACGGATGGATAACGGATGTAACAGATGGCCGCTTCGGAGAATTAAAAATCAAGAATTTTTTGCCATTTTTAATTAGAGTCAAACCCAGGGCGATTATGAACAAGTTACATCTGGTATTATCCGCTACCTTAACTTTGATTTTTTGGTTATCTATTTTAGGAACAAACTTGGCTGCATCTGCTGGAACAATGGCAGAAATTCAGCAACGGAGCTACTTGAATATGGCTGTTAAGGATAACATCCGTCCTTTAGCTTTTAGAGATGCTCAGGGCAATTTACAAGGGTTAGAAATTGATTTAGCCAAGCAGTTAGCCAATGATTTGTTAGGTAAGGCTGAGGCTGTCAAATTGCAACCTGTAGCTAATAGCGATCGCTTACCTGTAGTCTATAATCAGCAAGTTGATTTAGCGATCGCCAGAGTTACAGCCACAGAATCACGCTCTCGCATTGTTAGCTTCAGTGTTCCTTACTATTATGATGGTGCAGCAATAATTACAAAAAATTCCTTACTTCGGGAATTAAAAGATATAGGAAAGAGTAAAATAGCTGTTCTCAACAACTCCAGCACTATTTACTACTTAAAATATTTTACACCATCTGCTGAATTAGTCGGTGTAAACTCCTATGGACAAGGCCGGGAAAAAATAGAAAATAATCAAGTAGATGCCTTTGCTGCGGATGTTAGCGTTTTAACTGGGTGGGTGCAAGCATATCCTCAATATCGCATCCTACCAATTAAATTATCAGCCGCACCATTATCTGTAGTCATGCCCAAAGGATTACAGTATGATGAATTAAGACGTAAAGTAAATGAAGCGATCGCTCATTATACAGTTACAGGTTGGCTAAAGCAACGGATAGAATATTGGGGATTGCAGTAATTAGTGAAAAATATAGAACGTAATCACTGATAATAGGTAAGTAGCTCAACCAAGATCCCCGACTTCTTCAAAAAGTTGGGGATCTATATCCCTGAAGACATTTTAATATTTTGTATTTGTAGAAAATGGATAGCAATTTAGTCGTCATTTATCTGTCAATTTTTGTTGGGTTACTTGCATTTGCAGGTGTAAGTGTTTTTCGTCAAGTATTCAAAACTCGCAAACTTGAAAGCTCCTTGAATAAGTTGAAAAACAAATTAACTAAAGAAAAAGGAACAACTCAAGAATATTATGAATTAGCTAGTATCTATTCAGAAAAAAAAGTATTTAGCCAAGCTATACCCCTATTTCAAAAAGCTCTTAAAGCAGCAGAAGAAGAAGGAGAAGAAGCTACATATCCTATTTACAACGGTTTGGGATATGTTTATTTTGCTCAAGAGCAATATGATTTAGCAATTCGTCAATACAAAGAAGCTATCAAACTCAAACCAGATTATGTATCAGCCCTAAATAATCTTGGCCACGCTTATGAGAAGAAAAAATTAAATGCTCAAGCTTTGGAAATGTACGAAACCACACTCAAATTTTCACCCAATAACGTTGTAGCTAAACGCCGTGCTGAATCTCTGCGTCGCTTAGTTTCTGTATAGTATTTGTAGTATTTGTAGTAGTATTTGTAGGGTGCGTTAGGCAAAGCCGTAACGCACCATTAATCAAATTTATGGTGCGTTACGCTACCGCTAACACACCCTACGTATATATCCCTTAAATCATTAATTTGATCTCCAAATACTTCGCGCCTACATTCGTTTAATAATTAAATATTATTGCTGTAATAACCTCTTAATTTTACTGTTTCTGATATTTATTAGAGGAATTAATAAAGGTAATTTTTCAACAATTTTGAAACTAATGTTTTCTATCAATTAACTATTACCATTCTTATTAGTATTAGTACCTTCCTGGGATTGCCTCACATTGTTTTAGCTCAGAACAGTATTATTAATCATCCTCTCAACCCGTTAACAGCAACAGTGCGTTAGGTAAAGCCGTAACCCACCATTAATCAAATTTATGGTGCGTTACGCTACCGCTAACACACCCTACGTATATATCCCTTAAATCATTAACTTGATCTCCGAATACTTCCCCCTACATTCGTTTAATAATTAAATATTATTGCTGTAATAACCTCTTAATTTTACTGTTTCTGATATTTATTAGAGGAATTAATAAAGGTAATTTTTCAACAATTTTGAAACATGATTAAGAGGCTTAATGCTTTCTATCAATTAACTATTACCATTCTTATTTGTCTTAGTACCTTCCTGGGATTTCCTCACATTGTTTTAGCCCAGGAAACTGTTATTACTCATCCTCTCAACCCGTTAACAGCAACAGAAATTAATACAGCAGTTAGCATAATTAAGGATGAAAAAAATCTCAGTGATACCGTAATCTTTCCCATCATTGCTTTACAAGAACCAGATAAAAAAGAAGTATTAAATTTTACACCTGGCAAATCATTTTCTCGCCAGGTTTTTTTGCAAGTTTATGAACGGGAACAGAATAAAACCTTTGTTGCAACAGTTAATTTAAATAATAAAAACCTCACTTACTGGCAAGAAATACCTCACGTAGAACCAGCTATTTTATATCCAGATTATGCAATTGCTAACGAAGTAGTTAAATCAGATTCACGCTGGCAAAAAGCTATGCAAAAACGAGGAATTAAAGATTTGCAAAATGTAGAAATTAGTTGTTGGGGCGCAGGAATTGTCAATAATAGTGAAGCCAAATCCGGTAATCGTATTTGTCGAGCATTATCTTATTATCGAGGTAAAAATTGGAATTTTTATGCCCGTCCCATCGAAGGAGTTTTAGTGACAGTTAACTTAAATAAAGGTAAAGTTGATAGTTTTGTTGATCATGGTATAGTTCCTATTTCTCCAGAGAATTGGGATTATGATGTTCATGCTTTTAATCGTATAATTCCAGCACCAAAACCATTAAATATTATTCAACCACAGGGGACAAGTTTCCAAATTAAAGATAATGAAATTACTTGGCAAGGTTGGAAATTTCGTTATTTAATGCACCCCCGTGAAGGGCTAATTTTGTATTTAGTCAAATTCAATGATGGGGAAAAATATAGATCAATTCTATATCGTGGTAGCCTCTCGGAAATGGCAGTTCCCTATGGTGATCCTCAGCCAAATTGGTCTTTTCGTAATGCCTTTGATGTGGGAGAATATAATCTAGGTTCATTAGCGAATAAATTAGAACTAGGCAAAGAAATTCCTGAAAATGGCCTATTACTAAATACAGTTTTTGCTAATTTGGAAGGTGAACCTTTCACCCTACCAGGATTAATTGGCATTTATGAAAGAGATAATAGTATTCTCTGGAAACATTTTGATTATAAAACCCAAAAAAATTACCTTCGTCGTAATCGTGAGTTAGTCATGAAAATGATTGCCACCGTTGACAATTATGATTACAGTATTAATTGGATATTTCGTCAAGATGGTACTTTAGAAGTAGAAAATGAGTTAACAGGTATTGACTTACCTCAGGGAACAGCAAATACACAACAAACTGAAAATAAGTCTTTTGGCAGATTATTAGCTAAAAATATCTTTGGTGTCAATCATCAGCATTTCTTCAATTATCGCCTAGATTTAGATGTAGATGGACAAGCTAATTCTGTCATGGAAATGAATGTAGAAGCTTTACATATAGGTGATAAAAATCCATTAGGAAATGCCATCACTGTAGAAGATACACCACTAAAAACAGAAAAAACTGCTGTGCGTGACTTGGATATTAAACACAGTCGAGAATGGATGATTACTAGTGGAGATAAACAAAATCATTTAGGTGTTTCTCCTGCATATATGTTAACACCTGGAGGAAATACAAATTTGTATGCAGTGGAAGGTGCAAACATTAGGAAAAAAGCTGGTTTTGCTACTCATCATTTTTGGGTAACAAAATATAAACCCAGCGAAATCTATGCAGGTGGAGATTATCCAAATCAAACACAATTAGGAGAAGGTTTACCAAAATATATTGCCGATAATGAATCTTTGAATAATGAAGATTTAGTAGTATGGTACACGATGGGTATAACTCATATTCCCCGTCCAGAAGATTGGCCTGTGATGCCAACCCATCGTTTAGGTTTTAAGTTAATGCCCAGAGGATTTTTTACTAGAAATCCTGCCATTAATTTAGGTGAGTAAATTAGATTTTTGATTAAATTTATATTAAAGACGTTCCAGTGGAACGTCTCTGGGAAATACGAAATTAGGGTAACAAGAGATAGCTTGATTAGTGAATTTTTAACAAGGTTATCAATAATGTCTAGTTTGGGCATACTTTAAGTATAGATCAATTATCATAGTTTATCGTTATATAGCGATCGCACTTCTTCAACTTCCCATCATCTCTTTTTAAACGAACCGCAGAGACACAGAGGACACAGAGAAGGAGAGATCGCACTTCCTCCACTTCCCAAAAAGTGATTCCTACTGAGCGCTTCGCTATCGCACCCCCTCAACTCCCAAACAGCATTTACTGTTGATGATTTTAAGCGTTTTTCGGATATTGTAGTTGTTGATCCACGTAGTATTGTTTAATCATATTGGAAGAGCGATCGCACCCTCTCAACTTCTCCAAAAGCGATTCCTACGGAGCGCGTCGCTATCGCACCCCTTCAACTTCCCAAAAACCTTTTTTAACGAACCACGAAGACACGAAGAGCGCGAAGGAAGAAGAGAAGAGAGAGAGAGATCGCACTCCCTCCAACTCCCAAAAAGTGATTCCCTACGGAGCGCTTCGCTATCACACACATCCTCTCAACTTCCCCAAAAGCGATTATTCATCTTTATTAAGCTGGTACGTCTGACTCCCCCTGCGGTAAAATATTCTTAGTTCAAGGAATTGAGTATGAAAATAAAAGCAATTATTTGGGAAGAAGACGGTGTATGGTGTGGTTCTGTACCAGCTTTACCAGGATGTCATACCTGGGGTGAAAGTTATGAACATTTATTAGAAATGTTGAAAGATGCTGTTCAAGGTTGGTTAGAAGTTGCTAGTCAGCAAGAAGAAGTTGAACCACAAAAACAGTTGGTTGAGTTATCTTTATGAAATCGGTTTCTGGTAAATCTCTGTGTAAAATTGTTGAACGCTATGGATGGAGTTTGAAAAGAATTACGGGTAGTCATCATATCTATGTTAAGGAAGGTATGAGTGTGATTCTTTCTATCCCTGTTCATGGTAATCGTGATTTACCTACTGGTACACTCAGAAGTATTTTGAAAGATGCTGGTTTGACTGAGGAAGATTTAGATTAATTTTATTGATCGTACCCCCTTCAACTCCCCAAACAGCGAACTGCTTGCAGCAGCGCTTCGCTATCGCACTCTCTCCGACTTCCTAACATCCTTTTTTAACGAACCACGAAGAACACGAAGGAAGAAGAGAAGAAAGAGCGATCGCATCTCCTCCAACTTCCCAAAAGCGATTCCTACGGAGCGCTTCGCTATCGCATCCCTTCAACTCCTCAAAATCTCTTTTTACCTCACGCAATGTCAAAAAAGTGGTATGATTGATTGGTAAGATGAATGAGTCATACATAATGATGAAAGTCACAATTACTTTAGAAGAAGACATTCTTAGATTTATTGATCAACAAGCAAAAGGTAATCGTAGTGCCTATATTAACGCACTATTATCAGAACAAAGACGCAAAATTTTAGAGACAGAAATAATTGCAGCACTCCAAGAAGATACGAAAGATTTAGAATATCAAAATGAGATTTCTGCTTGGGATAATGTAGCTGGAGATGGTATTAATGCCAGAGGGTAATTTAACTTATAAACGGGGTGAAATTCGCTGGGTAAATCTTGATCCAACTGTGGGAGCAGAAGCACAAAAAATCCGTGCTTGTTTAATAGTTCAAAATGATATTATGAATCAATATGGATTATTAACTATTGTGATGCCATTTCGACCAGGAAGTAAGCAAGCTCCCTATATTGTCAATATCAAAGCAACAGCAACTAATGGATTAGATAAAGATCGTTTTATTGATGTTGCTCAGATTCGTTCTGTAGATTATCGTCGGGTTTTAGGGTTTGTGGGGATTTTAGAAGTTGAATATTGGGAAGAAATTCGGACTGCTTTGGATGTGGTTTTGGGGTTTGGGGTTTAAGTTGAGCGATCGCACCCCCTCCAACTTCCCAAACAGCGATTCCTACGGAGCGCTTCGCTATCGCACCCCCTCAACTCCCCCAATAGCATATAATGACTTATAATCAATTAATATGGAAACAAAATTTGTAGGGTTACAGTAATGCAATTAGAAGGTTATTTTGACTTTATCTCAGAAAGAGATATTCGACTGAAAGGACACCGTATTGGTATTGATAATATACTTGATTATTATTTAGAAGGATATACACCAGAAGAAATCGGTGCTAATTTTCCTGATTTGAGTTTAGAGCAAATTTACGCGACCATTACTTATTATTTACATAATCGTCCTCAAGTTGATTCTTATCTTTCTAATTTGGCAAAATATCGAGAACAACGTTATCAAGAATCAATTACTCATCCTTCAGCTTTGTTACAAAGATTGAGAAAGTTGAAAATTGCAAAGTCTCAACAGCAGGTAAGTGTTTTGTGAAGGTACGTTTTTTACTTGATGAAAATTTACCACCCCGTCTAAAATTAGCTATTTTAAGGTTAAATTCTGAAATAGATATTTTGCGTGTGGGTGAAGATAATGCACCACCAACAGGTACTTTAGATCCTGATATTTTGCGTTATTTACAATTATCTCAAAGATTTTTAGTAACAGATAATCGTGCTAGTATGCCAGGACATTTGGAAGCACATTGGGGAGAAGGTGGTCATATTTGGGGTTTATTTTGGTTGCGTCCCCGAACACCAATAGCAAAAATAGCACAGGATCTTGTGTTTGTCTGGGAAGCTACAGAAGCGGAAGAATGGATTGATAAGTTGGAATGGATTCCATTTTAAGATAAAAGCGATCGCCTACAATAAGCTATGAGATCGCACCCCCTCACTCCCCAAACAGCGATCACACCCCTTCAACTTCCCCAAAAGCGATCGCTATCCAGAGACAAAAAAACGATACATTACGGAACGACTTGAAAAACACCAAATTGACGAAAATGATAATCAAATGAAAATGCTTGGATAATACCTAACTTTTCCATAACAACTTTACTAGTACAATCGGTGAAACTCCATTCTTTGTCAGAATAATCACGAAAAATCTGCCAAGTTAGACGAATATCTTCTTCTGTTAAATAATATATAGTTGCTAATTTACCTGAGAAAAAAGCTTCACCTAAAATAATTGCTCTTTTGGTTTCTCCTCTTGCTCTTAATAAAGTTAATGTTTCATCAATTACATAATCAGTTGTTACTAAAGAATCTGTATTATTAGTTAACCATAAAATAGCGTTTTTATGGTTGGAATCTGAAGGAACAACACTAGCAAACCAAGCACCCGTATCTACAAAAATCATAATCTATTGACAATATAAAACCTGATCATGATCTTTGCCATCAAAAGGATCTGTTTTCCCCTCTAAAGGAAGTTCAGCAATTTCTTGTAAAATTTCTAATGTTTTTTTCTGTTGATAATTAGATTCTATAGGAATGATAATTACTTGTACTTTACTTCCTTCTGCTAGTTTTATCGGTTCTGATAATCTCAATGTTCCTTGTTCATAAATGGCTTCTACTGGCATAGAATTTATCCTGGAATTTGATTATTTGAATTATAACACTATCTCCTAAATCCCATCATCCTCAAACACCGATACCTTCGGTGCGCTTTGCTAACGCACCCCTCCAACTTCCCAAACAGCGATTCCTACGGAGCGCTTCGCTATCGCACCCCCTCTAACTTCCCCAACATCCTTTTTTAACAAACCACGAAGGAACGAAAAACACGAAGGAAGAGGAGAAGAGAGTGCGAATTTTATATTTTATAGTCAAGTATCCCTTTTTGCCATTAAATATGTAATACTATTAGGAAATTTATTAAATGTAACAAAATTAAAAAATGAATCAACAAGATAATATTGAATTTATATTATCTTCTGATTTGTTAATTGTCAATATGGTAGAGCGAACTGCTTGCAGCAGCGCAACGCTTACGCATTCCCTCAACTTCCCAACATCCTTTTTTAACGAACCACGAAGACACGAAGAGCGCGAAGGGAAGAAAGAAGAAAACAGTGTAATTAACATCTGCTTAAATCTGATATACTTTTAATATATCAAGTTAATCATAAGTTTTACTTGATATTAATTAACTAGAATCTAAGAATATGAAACAATATAAAACTATACAGCTACAATTGAAACCAGAAATAGAAGCTCGTCTGATTACCCAAGCTACTAAACAAGGTTTATCAATTGAATCTTATCTTGAATCTTTGATTGAAGATAGTTTAAAAAATCAAGAGGAAAAATCTTTTTCTCAAGTAACAACTGAGGAAGATTGGGAAACAGCACTAATGCATTTAATCAATAGTCCTGCTTTTACTCTAGCACCACCACTTTCAGATGCAGCTATTAGTCGAGATAGTATTTATACCAGAGAAGATGAAATGTTATGAAATATCTGGTAGATACTAATATCTTACTGCGTTTGGTACAAAAAAATAGTCCCATGCACCTTGATACTCAAAGGGCAATTTTAAAGCTCAAAAAGCAAGGTGAATTTTTATGTATTATTCCACAAAATATAATTGAATTTTGGGCTGTTGCTACAAGACCTCTTGATAAAAATGGATTAGGTTTATCTATTACTCAAGCTGAAGAAGAAAGCGAAAAACTTAAAAAGATATTTATATTGGAGTTAGATACACCACAAATTTTTACTGAGTGGGAATCTCTGGTTATTAAATATCAAGTGATGGGAAAACAGGTGCATGATGCACGTTTAGCTGCGGCTATGGTAGCTCATAATATTACACATTTATTAACATTTAATGTTGATGATTTTAAGCGTTTTTCAGATATTGTAGTTGTTGATCCACGTAGTATTGTTTAATCATATTGGAAGAGCGATCGCATCCCTTCAACCTCCCAAACAGCGATTCCTACGGAGCGCTTCGCTATCGCACTCCCTCAAATCCCCAAACAGCGAACTGCTTGCAGCAGCGCTTCGCTATCGCACCCCTCCAACTTCCCAAAC
>JACCDP010715962.1_pt1 | contig 23942 bp, 29 predicted proteins | sample 7445841 | NCBI WGS metagenome assembly JACCDP01 (sample SAMN15323441, study PRJNA562643) | freshwater metagenome | isolation source: river surface water | place: USA:Blue River Watershed | collected 2017-08-17
CTCCATAGATACAGTGTTCTTTAGTCATCGTTTAATGATATTATAAGGTGGGATCAAACATGAATTGCGATTTACTTGCGATTACGATGACGATGGGTGCGCTTGCGATGGGTGCGGCGCTTTCCGCCTTTGGATACAGGACCATATTGCTTCTCCATTGCGATAGAAGCCCATGAGCCTTGGTTATTATTCACCCCGCTATGTAGCTTAGCATTTAGTGTAGCATGGCGTTTCTTTTCCATATTACGTGTCGCCTTTCCAATGCTGTTCAAACGGTTTCCAATTTTCTTATGTTCCATATATTCATTCAGAAGGATACCCAATATATTTTTAACGATATCTGCTCGTCTGTATAGATCATATACGAATTGTATCGTCAATACAGGTAGATTCCTTGCCCCAAACCTACCATAATAGTCTATATAGTCCAATTCCTGAAGTAGTGCAGTCATCATAGGATCACCCTCATTTTTTGATTCTAGTATTTTATTCCACCCGTTATCGCTAGATAAACTAGCGATTGATGTGCTAGCTGCTATTAAATAATCGTGTAACATAGAAAAATATCTATTATATTGACGGTGTGGATCAAAATAATATGTCAGAGAACGCAAGCTAATCATATCGTGGATGACAGCATTCATTTTGCTATATGTCTGATCCTCCACATGTTCCAACGCGCTAACGCTATTCGAAGCTGCCGCACTCATTCTATTCTAGACCACGAAAATATTGACCTCTGATCCGTTCCGGGCTATCTAAACCGAAAGAATGATATCGACAACATGGCGTCTGTGAACTCCGTAAAACATATGATCTCCGTGACGCAATGGACCACACTGATTCTCTTGGGAATGTATCGGTTTTCTGCTGCACTCCCCTCTTTCCTGCTAATTCTGCTCTCCATCGTGAATCTGATGCTGTTCTACGAATTTCTTCGCACCGAGTCCCCTGTAGAGCAGGCCAAACGGGGCGCCATGTTAGTGCTTTGGTATGGGGCGATCCTATTATGGGTATATGATCCGTTGTTGGTGGGAGTGGTCGTGATCGCTGTGGTGGTATGTGGTGTCGTGGTAATGCTTTATAAAATGTGGGGTCTGCCTGTAGATGATTCGGAACATGGTGGATGACTTTCGAGCGGCATTCTTTGATCGTGTGATTCAGGTGGAACAAGAACGGGAACGCGCCGTCCGACGAAAACAGGCGAATTGCTTTCATCGCTATCGGCCTTCTACAGGCACGGTAGGTGCCCAGAGGCCTCTTGGTCCCGTCGTAGAACCCTTCGTGGCCCTTCAGTGCGTCCTGTGTCAGCATACGATTGTCCGACATCGTAAGCTAACAGCCAAAGGCAAATGAAGGCGTAGGCCGAAAGACAACGTGTTTCAATCGCCCCTTTCTTTCCCTTCCGCGTAGTATGATGGAGTGGTTGGATTCCTTGTGGGCATGGGTCATGTCCATCCTTGCATCCTTCTTGTCCCTTTTTACTGTGGGGGCGCAAGCGCCCCCACACCCCCCTCTTATGGATCTATTGGGCTCAGTTGCATCTAATGCCTCCGAGGCATCTGAGCCTCCCTCTAAGGCCGCCGAGGTATTTGAAGCACTCGCCGCCCACGTTCCTCCGATGGTCGTGGAGCTCTCTGACAATGCACCGCCAAACATATAATCTCAGTAGGATGTGCTACAGCGCAACTGTGAGTTTTGGAACCGTCGGTATCGTAGCTCTTATTGCGATCTACCATATGACACAGGCTCGCGTCGCCCTTGCGTTGATTTTACTTCTCTTTGTTTTCATGCAGGCCGTGGAGGGTGTCCTCTGGCTCTTTCCCTCTTGCGATCGTGTGAATCGGGCGGCCTCTTACATGATCCCCCTTGTGTTGGCTGCCCAGCCCATTGTGTTTGCCGCGATCTTGTTGTTCTCATCGTATGGCACCATGCCATCTCTTTACAAGGGCATCTTGCTTCTCGGACTCATAGGGCTCCCCTTCTATCTCCAACGCATGCAGACGTCATGTATCCATGCAGGGGCCGATGGGCATTTGGAGTGGAACATTCGGCCGTTTGGAGAACTCAGTGCCTTTGGAGAACTCCTACCATGGACGACCCATACGTTGTTTACCCTGTATTATTACGGGGCGATATTGCTGTGCACCGTGACGATGCGCGACCCCTTCCTGGCCGCGGCGTTTAGTGCAATGTTTCTCGTGTCCTTCTGGCTCATTCGTGATCGTTACCCGCGCTCCTGGGGATCCGTCTGGTGTCATGCGATTAATGCGATTGCGATTCTGAGTTTGTTCACACGATCATAAAAACAATGCAGGGAAAACCGAATGGGTTACTAGATCAATCAAATGGAACTCGCGAAGAAAGTGCGAGCCATTACCAAACAAGAAGCAGTCGACTCTTATCAGGCGCTCTGTGCCGTCGATCCCGAGGAAAACATGCGGAGTCGTGCAGGATTGGACGCCTTAGATTATTATTTTTTAGGCCATCGTTTGAAAGCAAAAACCAAACGACACGTGTCCTTTTATGACGCCATGCGTGACCCTGATCTTGTAGAAAAACTCACCGATCTTGTCGTCAAGTATAAAAAAAAGCCCCTTGGAGACTATGACAAAACGGGACTCCTTAAAGCACAATATCAGGTGTTCCAGTTGTATTATGGGACGGTCAATCAGTTTCGGCCTGTGGTGGCGAAGTGGATCTATCAGCGCTTTTCGCCACGTGTGGGGATTCTGGACATCAGTGCGGGATGGGGCGGCCGTGCCCTTGCCGCGATGAGTCTAGGGATTCCCTACATCGGCGTAGATGCCAATGAGAAACTGAAACATGCCTATGAGCACCTGAAAACGTTAGAGCCTGGGGCAAAGGTTCGAATGATCTTTCGGCCTGCCGAAGAGGTGTCGTTTGCGAACATGTCCTATGATCTGGTCTTCACGAGCCCGCCCTACTTCATGTTGGAGGAGTATGAGAAGATGCCTGCCTATGGCTCCAAACAGGGGTTCATTGACCGCTTTTTGATTCCTGTGGTCATGAAGGCGTGGACACATTTGATGGTAGGAGGGCATATGGCGCTCAATATGCCCGAGGAGATGTATGAGGCGGTGCGCCCTTATGTGCCGAAGATCACAGAACGACTGGCGCTCGTGCTGTCCAATCGTCACCCTGTCAATACGGCGAAGGGACAGACACTAGGTAAAGAAGATACCGAGCGACACGAGTGGATTTATGTGTGGCGGAAGGGAGGAACGAAGTTTCCCTTTTCCCGTGGGAAGACACTGAAGAAACCGCACTAGATTGTAGTTCTGTATAAAAAAGACCCACCACATTGCTGTGACAGGTCTTTTTTAGAACTCGTTATGATGGAAACACTGCGAACACGTTACGCGTGCGTCTCCACTTGGACGGAGAAGTGAGTTGCCCCATTGTGAAAGGGGATACGAGAGCCGCGATGGATCGCGCGGAAGAGGCCTGGCGACTCCGTATAAAGAATCGCATACACCTCACCCTCCGTGGGACGACATCGGGCGCTTTCATTCGGTTGGAAATCGCCATGGACCACGCAGAAGGTCAGATATGGGAAGTCGTCAATGTGCTCACTGGAGGCCGTTTGTGTCTCATAGGCGATCGTATGGGCGGTATACATACCTTGATTGGAGGTTCCTCGGTAGTGTCTGATATGGACTTCGCGGCATGAGAGTTGTGATAGACGAGCCAGAATCTCCTGCTTTTGTTCTGTCGTAAAGGCGACATGATGGCTGATCCATTCAGGGTGCTCTTGCATGAGTGTGAGCGCATGACTCTTTATCGTTGCGTCGATCTTCTCATCGGATGAAAGAAGCTCCACGGGAATCGTCATTCGGATCGGCACGCACGGAGAGCGGGTTGTCTTCTTGACCACATGTCCTGGAATGATGTGCGATGCATAGCGCGGGATCATCTGTATCTCGGTCTCTTCGCTCTCCGTTTTCATCAGACCGCCTTGGTTAGAATAGAGATAGCGTTCCAGATCGGACAGAGGGACCACACTCTTTTCCTGTTTCTCTAATAACGCAGACGGGAGAAAGATCAGCGGCCGTCTCTCGGGCACATCATAGCCTGAAAGACGGCCCAGAAGACTCTGAATGATCGTGTCCGTATTGGCGTGCTTGCTCATCTCCCAGGCAAGACTCACATGCTGCTTCGGAACACGCTTTCCGCATCGCAGGCGCCCTTTTAGGAACACGACGGTCATCACGGCGGGCTGCGTTTCCAGGCACGGGATGTGAGTGTGCCACTGCGTCTCATGATCCTGCTGCTCCTTTCGAGTCAGAACGATCTCGCGGTCCTTGTCCTTCTTGTCCGAATTGAATTCCACAATGTGGAGGGGATGGTGGGCTTTCCAGTCGGCCAGACGGGCATGAAGGTGTCGCAATTGCTTGCTGTTGGATACGCGAAACAGAAGATAGCTCGGCTCCTGTTCTGCAAGGCGATTCAGGAGAAGGGGGAAGTTGTATTTGCCGCGAATGTCATGGAGCGGATAGACAGGGCGAATGTGCCCGTCCTCATAGTAGTTCTTGGGGCCATAGTAGCCTGGGCCAGGGCGCATCACCACGCGTCCCTTCTCTCCACTGTCCCCATGAATCATGGCGGACTCCTCCGCGTGCGGTGTGGCAGAGACGGAAAGAATGTAGGTTTCGTTGTCGATCATGTGTTGGGTCGTGCCTGCCATGGAGAGATCGTGCTTGCCAAGGAAGCGGCTCAGCGTCTGATCCTTTTCGGCGACCAGATGCGTCTCATCCACCACGATCAGGGCGCGACGCGTCGTCATGGTTTGTTTTTTGAAGTCTTGGCGGAAGATGACGCGGATCTTCTTCTGGTGTTCGGCGGCATGGTGTTCCTTGATATCATTATGACACTGGCTGCGGAGTTCGGTTTCGTGCGATCCACACAGAATGTAGGCGCGGTCGATGAGGCCTTGCTCCATCATGTTCCGAATGATGCCATGGTAGGCGCCCGTTTTGCCCGATTGGACGTCGGCGCGGAAAAGGACATAGCGAATGAGGGTTGCGAAGATCGTAAGGGCGGCGTGGACCGCTTCGGATTGTTGAGGAAACATGGTGTCAGTGACGGCGAGTCGTCTTAGAGTTTCAATTTTCGTAAGGGGGGCATATATAAAGGATACATGGAGATGGGTTCATATATGTCCTCGTCGCTTCTTTCTTTGCTTCACGGTGTCGTCCGTGCACTCTTCGTCACCCCTGAAAAGGCTCTTCCTCTTTCCCTTGTCTCTAAACGAGCCCTGATGATTCTAGGAGGAACGGGGATCCATGGGGCCTTTGTCTTTTCCACGAAAAAAGAGGAGAAGATCTACGTGCTCGATACCTATCAACGGGTCTACTATGGCTCTACGTTCTTCATGGTCGTGGATGGAGAAGGACGCCATTTTCATGTAGGGAACAGTCTGTGGTTCTGGCGTTGGGACGCGGTGGAAGACTGGCACCGCATTCAGCGGGGATATCCTCTTACCGTGAAGCGATATGGATGGCGCATTCCTGCTCTTGGATGGTTTCCTACTATTGTGGGCTGTTCGACATGAAAAAGAGACCAAGAAACATAGGCGCCATGTAAGGCATTAGGAATGGCACGCTTGAAAGAGTGTCTCCAGTTGTCTTCGTTTGGTGTCGGCTTTTTCACTGACCATGTTGTCAATGTTGATGCCCTCTTTTTCCGTGATGAGGGCAAGATGATAGACATGGACTACTTTTTTTTGCCCCATGCGGACCGCTCGGGCCACGGCTTGGTCCATGAGTGCAGAGGTCCAGTAGGGGCTCACAAAGATGATGCGGTCGTATTCCTGCAGGTTGAGGCCAACGCCGCCCGCTTGGAGCTGTAAGAGAAGAACGGTGGTCTCTGTGGTCTCTTTGGATTTCTTCAGGCACGCCGTGCGCTCGGCATGATTCATTCCGCCGTGATACATCAGGATGTGATTCTCCTTCACGAGTGCTTGTGCTGTCAAGAACTGGTGAAGGAGTGTCATCTCATCGTGAAACTGACAGAAGATTATGAATTTGTGGGCACTGTGGACTTTTGGTTCGTTGTCCTGTTGATCGCGAGCTTGTTGATCGCGAGCTTGTTCCATGATCTCCTTGATCGCCGTGAACTTTGTGCTAGGAGTGGTCCAGTCAGGGCGTGGATACGGACCCGCGCGCCGTTTGGAGGCAATGTAGACCTGCGGATGGACAGAGAGTTGACGCAACCGAAGAAGCATCAGGAAGGCGTGATCCATTTTGTCCATCGGATCGCAATGTGTGCCTTGGACGGCATGATAAAACTGTTCTTCTTCAGTTGTCGTAAACGGAAGAAGAAACGAATGGATTTCGGGTCGTGGAGGGCCCTGAAGTTTCAGGGATTCAAGGGAACGGTGGATCATCAGTTGCGGTAAGAGATCCATGTAGGATCGCTTCCAACTGAAGTTCGGTGCATGCAGAACGCCCAGAAACGCCAAGAGACTTGTCACGTCGCGCAACGAGTTCACCAACGGCGTTCCCGTCAGCGCCCATCGGATCGGCGCCTTGATCCCGCGACAGACACGAGCGATGTCTCCTGATGCGTTTCGGATCTTGTGTGCCTCGTCCAGCACGATGCGATCCCATTCTCTGGTGAACGGCGTGTGGAGACGGTAGAGTTTCTCGTAGTTCGTGAGGTAAACGGCTGGTTTTTTCTTCATAAAGACGGTGGGGATCGGATACGGAGACGGCACATAGGTCCATGCACAGTCCGTGAGATGGTAGACGCCGAGTCCTGCGTGCATACACGCATCCGTCCATGTCTCCAGCATTGCCACGGGCGCCAGAAGAAGCGTGGCGGGAAGAACGTGATTCACCATCGTGGAGATCATTTGGATCGTCTTGCCGAGTCCCATGTCATCGCATTGGCATCCTCCACGAATGGCCTTGTCCTCGACGGGCGTTCCCGCACGCTCCTTGTCCATCATCCAGCGAATACCCGTCTCCTGATGGGGGAAGTAGGAAAAGGACGCCCATAATGGACGTAATGGCTTTTCTTCCGCTGCAGGATTGGCCGAAGGCGACTGCGTGTTGGCCGCAAGCTTGGCCGAAGGCGACTGCGTGTTGGCCGAAGGCGACTGCGTGTTGGCCGAAGGCGACTGCGTGTTGGCCGCAAGTGTATCCATGGTGTGACCCTTGTTCCCGCCCGCGTGACAATTCAATTTTTTTTGGAGGGGCCAAGACTCTCCCATCCCGTGGCAGGGGCAGACCGTGGGATAGACGGACAGAAACGGGGCGTGTGTATTTCCTGAGGCTCCTGAGAATGGAAGGTCTCTTGGGGAAGGACCCTGTTTTCGTTTCGTAGGCGCTCCAGAGCCAGCTGACGGCGCTCTTCTTTCTCACGATTGTATTCCTGAATGGCCTCTTCTGTAGGGATCTGAATCTGTAGACCTTGTTGGCCTTGTTGCCCTTGTAGAGGAATGGACGCTGGATTCTTCATGGTGGGGACACTTCGTTTCCCCACACCCCTCTCCTTTATGCTCTTGACGTGGCATTATTACTAGTTTACTAGTCGCCCTTCTCACTAGTAAGCCTTCTCACTAGTCGGCATTGTAGGTCTTATAGGCCTTGTCGGTCTTATAGAAACGTCTGCGTCATCCGATCGTGAACCGACACCACCATCGTCTCTCTTCGCGGATTGTCATCCATCATACGCCGTAGTATCTTCTGATCTCGTTCCGAGACCGTCCCATACACCGAGAGAAGATCGAGCACCTGAAGGACATCGTGGGTCGGCAATACGCGTCGAATGCTGTGAAGGATCGCCTGAGACGAAATATGGTCCACATCCACCTCAATCGTGTGATACGGCCCACGGACCCACTGTTCCACATACTCGACCTCATGCGGTCTCACATGGTAGAGACAGAGGGTATGTTCCTTCTGATAGGAGGCAGGGATGGGTAGCGTGAGCGGCTGTTTCAGTTGGAGCACGAGCTTGTCACGGTGCTGAGGAAGAAGGCAAAGGAGAAGCATGCCGTCGTGGAGCATGTAGGGATACGCAGGACCGAGCGTGATCAGTTGGCGATTCGGGGGAATATATAGCGCGTAGTCTCGGTAGATCGCATCATAGAGCATTTGTTTTAAAGAATGAACGGTGGCGTCTTTGGGTAACACAACGTGAAAATGTTGATCTTCACATTCTACGTGGAGGTCCATCAAAAAGGGTCTACCTCTTTGTAAAAGACTGCGTTCTTTTAGGCGCCAAAGCGCCCACTTCGTATTTCTTCGTTTTAGGCCAACTGCGTTTTAGGCGCCAAAGCGCCCACTTCGTATTTCTTCGTTTTAGGCGTCTACTGCATCGCTTATGCCGCGTCGCTTGTGCCGCGTCGCTTGTGCCGCGTTGCTTGTGCCGCGTTCATCGCTTACAGCTTATGCCTCCATCTGATGCTCCTCATGGTATCCTGGCTCATACAGGTTCAGCTCCGACACGGGAATGCCCGAAATCGGCACATCAAACATGCTGGCATGAAAGGGGGTCCGCGTATCCACCCAACGCACCTCTACAATCGCCGTGTGGAGCTGAAGGCGCGTGATGATCTCTCGCAACGTAGCAGTGGAGGGCAGTTGGAGCGGATAGGCATGGTTCTGCTCCGCGTAGATGGCAGTAGCTGTCACGGGGTCCCATAGGATCCGAAATTCATGGACACGGAAGCGGTGTTGCGTATCACGGTAGTGGTAGGCGATGTAGGAGCGTGGCTGACTGGTGGTTCGCTCTTGCATGTGCGATATGCGTGTAGCGCGCCCATAAGGACTGGAATGCTTCACGGTTTGCGGATTGAACATAGTGGAGACGCAAGCGTCCCCACACCCCTCTCCCCTTTCAATTTTAGAACGACCCTATCCTTCTCCGTGGATTTCTCCCATGAAGTGGGTGGAGACATTCTATCCCACACCCCTCTCCCATGAAATAGGATGTACATAAAAAATACCCCACTTCCATGAAAGCGCTTAGATTCGTTTCCTCTCTATGAGAGAGGGGTGTGGGGACGCTTGCGTCTCCACCTAGAAAAAAGTGGCTTTCGCCACTTTTTCCGACCGCCGTCTCGCTTTTTTATTTTTATTTTTTCTCTTTTGCCTTTTCGGCTTCGCCTTACTCATCCTCGTAGGCCGGCTCCGCCGCCGTCGTGTCGATGCGATCCTCCGCGGGCAGATAGACGCCTGCCCACGCCGTGACCTCTCCTTCCGCCGTGCGGTGCCACACGTCGTTCGTGAAGTTGCGCGCATAGAGCTTGCCCTCGTGCTCCCAAGCGTGTGCGTTTCCATCGTCCGCGCACGACCACGCCTTCACGGCCGCCTTGACGACCGTCTTCTTCACGGCCGCAGGCGCCTTCACGGGCATTGACGCCTTCACCACCGTCTTCACGGCCGCCTTCGGGATCTTCGCAGCCTTCAGCGCCTCTGCTTCCGCCGCCGCGCGCATTTTCTCCGCCTTTGCCGCCTCCGCCTCCATCGCCTTGCGCGCCTTCAGTTCCGCCGCCTCGCGCTCCTTGGCCTCCTTTTCCGCCTCCTTCGCGGCCTTCGCCGCCGCCTTCTCGGCCTCCTTGGCCTCTTTCGCAGCTGCCTTCTCCGCCTCCTTCGCCGCCTTTGCCGCGATCTTCTCCGCCATCGTCGTGCGAACGACCGTGACCGACTCTGTCGACGCGACCGACTCCACATCCGACTCCTCCTCAGGATCGAAGGCCGCGACGAACTCCTCGTAACGGTGCGCGTTCGCGCCCTCCTTCCACTGCTTGGAGAGCGTCATCGCGTGCTTGTGGCTCACCTGAACGCCCTGCGGCGTCTTCTCCGTGACCGAACCCTCGAAGATGTAGGCGCCGTCGTGCAGGATGGACGCGGGGAGCTCCTCCACCACGACCGTCTTCGCGCCCGTCTCCTTGTCCGTCATCGTCGTCGGGACCGAAAACGCCTCCCATCCGTTCTGGTTCACGTAGTCCTTCACGTGCTTGACCCACGCGTTGTTCAGCTTCAGCTGCGGCGGGCACGCGCCCGCGGGCATGCTGCCCTTCTTCGCCTTCTTCGCCGACGTCTTGCTCTGCGCGACCGTGAGACCCGCCTTCAGCGCCTTGAAGAGGTCCGCAACGTCCATCTCCTTGAACTGCTGCGTCAGTTGCTCGATTTGCTCGTTCTTGATTTCCGTGGCCATGCTTGTTTGCTTGTTTGCTTGCTTGCTTGTGTGCTTCAGTATTCTTCGGCGACGGCTTTTGGATAAGGGGATCGGCGCTTTCAATTTTTTTCTGAATTTGATGGGGACACTGCGCACGCTTCGCAAACCCATACCCCTCCCCATAGGCGATGGTGGGGGGAGGGGGGTAGGGTGTCTTTGGCTATACGTCACTTTTTATGCATATTTGATGGACAATGGGGATACCCCCTACCCCTCCCCTAGGCAATGGTGGGGGAGGGTGTCCTTGGTCATACGTCACTTTTTATGCATATTTGATGGACGGTGGGGATACCCCTCCCCCTCCCCTAGGCAATGGTGGGGGGTCCCATCAGGCCTATAGGCGCACGTATAAGGGGGAGGGGTCCCTTTCCTCCTTCACTTTTTATGCATAGTTGATGGTAGGGGAGGGGGGTCCCTAGGAGCTAAGAGAGAGGGCGGGATCTCCAGCAAAAAAAATTGAAACCGCCGACCCCTTAGTGAAAAACTGCCCCCCTTAACGCAAGCCAACGCATGGAATACTCGAACGACATCTCCCTCTACTTCCTCTACTGCCCTGAGTGCGACACCCAGTGGCGTTCTCACCACCTTCAGACCTGCGAGCACTGCAGCACCATGGGTCTTACGCTCCTACTGAACAAGGCGCACATTGAGGTTCTCATGGAAGCCGTGAACACGCGGTGCTACGGGGTGAACAACGAAACTGATATTCTGTTCGTCCTCTCTGAGATGAATGGGTCCGATGTTCCTGAAGCCCTTCTTGCTCAGGCGTGCTGGATGCACCTTCGCACTCAGGCCCGCACCGAGGAGATCATGATCGCCATGGAATACTTCGAGGACCGCTTCCAGGAATCGCTTCAGGAATACCTTATGGAGGCGCAAGCGCCCCCATACCCCCTTCCGTGTGCTTCCCAAGGCTTTGCACACACATACCCCCTTCCCGTGGAATTAACCGCGGAGGAATAAAAGCCGCATACCCCTCTTAGACACGCCCACCACATACACAAACACAAATAAAAATAGGGGAAACCCTCTTTTTATTGCTGTGGAGGCAGTGTCCCCCAAAAATTGAAATAGGAGAGCTCTTGGAAGAAAGATGCCCACCATGAACTCCATTCGCTTCCTCGATCCCCACGAACCCCTTTTCCCCCATGAGATCCGCGTCATCCTTCGCACCATGACAGGAGTAACGCATGGCCTCGCCGTGAGAGACAACCAATTCATCTGCGACATCTTTCTGTTCGCCTCGCACATCTTCGATGTTGACTTCACGCGCATCAGTCTCGCCTTGGACATGCAGGACGAAAAAGAAAAGTATGAGGCGTCTGGCGGATACCAGGTTCTGACGGGCTACGAGCGGATCGATACGTTGGTGGAGCCATTGGAGAAGGCGGGTCACATCATGGAGATCCTTCTTCGTGACCCCTCTCCCCTCTCCCATTGAGTAATCATTTGACCCTTTATGAAAGGATCCAGCTGCACAAATAGAAAGACAGAAAAAACACAAGAAAAAGTAACGGCCTGAAAGGGCCTCTTTTTCTTTTGGGGACCCCACAAAATTTGATCGTTTCAACTTCTTGAAAGAAAACCATCCTATTACACACACGATTCCACGCAAATGGACCAAGACATTCTTCGCCACCTTCGCCGCTGGGAAGGCACCACCGTCTACCCCATCATCCTTCTTGGCGGCCCCTCAGGCATCGGCAAAACCACCCAGGCCCGCATCCTTTCCCGTGATCTTGGCATCCCCTACACGTCCCACGATCTTCACGGGAACGCACGCAACTTTCTCTTCCATCTCTCCGCCATTCTGCGGGAGCACCACTGCGCCATTGTGGATCGCGTCTTCCTTGACGGAAACATGGCGTGGATCCAGGAGCTGAAGGCCATCATGCTTCCCTACGGTGTCATGGACGTTGCCCTTTTCCCCATCTTTCCCGTGATGCACGACGGCATTGTGGAGATCGCTCTTCAGAACATGGAGAAGCGCACGATCGCGTTGGAGGAGACGGCCTATGCGGACGAGCCGAATCGCGTGAAATGCGGGAAGACGATGGAAGACCGTCGCAAGATCCTTCAGAAGCAACTCGACACAATGTTAGAAGAACATCGCCTACTTCCCTCTTTTCAAGGAAGAAAGGACAGCACTCAGACCATTCCACGGGCGGCCTACGTGGAGATCATGGACAAGGGGGTTCAGCGAAGCATCATGGACGTGGCCCTTGCCTACCGTGGCGCGCTGGCGGGACTCCTTCACCACTATTGCCAGAGTGGGAGCCGAAAGAGAAAACAACTCGATGCATCCCTTTAAAATGTGGGGACACTTCGCGTCCCCACACCCCTCTCTCTAGGAGAGGAAACGACTTCACATGAATATAGATACACAAATAAAAACAGGGGCGACCCCCTGTTTTTATAGGAGAGGGGTGTGGGGACGCTTGCGTCTCCACATGAATATAGATACACAAATAAAAAAATAGGGGCGACCCCCTGTTTTTATAGGAGAGGGGTGTGGGGACGCTTGCGTCTCCACATGAATATAGATACACAAATAAAAACAGGGGCGACCCCCTGTTTTTATAGGTTTTATGTGGGGAAACGAAGTGTCCCCACAGAATAGTCCTGGTGAGGATTGAACTCACGACCGATGGCTCATAAGACCACCACTCTACCTCTGAGTTACAGGACTTTTAGGGATTTCTCCCTGGCGTAGGATATATATATATGTCTTTAAACTGTTTGTGGGGACACGTCGTTTGTGCTTCACAAACACACCCCTCTCCTGTGGGATAGAATGTCTCCACCATAAATTTGAAGCGAGAAGACATGATAGAAGACAACCGCCACACTATCGTATACGCAATGTCTCGCCCCTGGCTCGTCGCACCTCTCACAGAAACTACGGAGTTTCACCATCACATTCTGATCACCCTTTACACGCCAGAAAAGAGCATCTCCGTTGTGGCCTGTAAAGACGCCTACTTCTTGGAGGTGCAGTCCCAGATCGCCGCTCAGATGGGGCGGTCCTACCATGACATCCACTTGGTGCTGAATGATAAGACGCCTCCGCCTCTTGCGAAAGTGAGCAGCCTGATGGGCCAGTTGGAGATGGCGAACTATGTTCTGGAGATGGCGATGGAGACGCAAGCGTCCCCATACCCCTCTCTCTAGGAGAAGAAACGACTTCATATGGATATATAGATACACAAATAAAAAACAGGGGACGACCCTGTTTTTCTTATAAACGTTATGCGAGAGGGGTGTGGGGACTCTAAAGAGTTCGCAGTCCCTGACAGGCCTGCTTTGTGCGTCTCCACAGAGATGGCATAAGAGTCTCGTGAGGATATCTACGGGAGAGGGAATACAGACACCAAAATAGGCCCACAGGGCTTTTTTGGTTCATCGATGCGATAATAATATGCGATATACATAGAAACATGCCACTGCGCGATAAACTGGAAGAGGCACATGGTGCACTCGACCAACTCCTTATGGTTTACGATATACAGCTTCCACGGGATGAACGTGTTGATATGGTGCAACAGGTGCGTGATCTATTTTCTGTGGCCATGCAAACGGCTGAAGAGGAGGGAGAGGATGATCTTCTGAATCGTATCCAAGGATTAGATCATGCTCTAGAGGAGGCCATGAATGCTCCTGATAACATCATGCTTGAATTGCTGGAAAGTGCCGAAAATACGTCTCAGAATCTAGTGGATAGTCTAGGACAAATGGGTGGCAAACGGACGCACCGCAAACGCACACCGCGTAGAAAGCAGACCCATCGCAAACGCACACCGCGTAGAAAGCAGACCCATCGTAAACGCACCCATCGTAAGCGCACCCATCGCTCTCGCAAATAGAGAAACCTAGTAGATGGCGCTAGACTTTCATTACCACCCAGACGTCCAAGACATCCCAGGCTTCGACGATCTACCAGATCTACCCCCTCACGCACCACAACTACGGAGAGAGGGGTGGGAGCCTCTCCCAGACATGCGGCCTGCCAGAGAAATAAAAGAGAGACTCTCTGCCGCATTGAGTCGCACTAATACACCTCTTACTCGTGTTGAGCAACAACGTCTTCGAGTAGAACTGAATGCTGTGAAGGACGCACCTATCGACGATGACTATCCTGTTCCACCCATTTTAAATGAGGTAGAATCGATTCCTATCGGTGCCAATCGTGGGATCATTGGAAATGGAGGGGGTCGCAAGAAGCGCACCTTGCGAAAACGGACGGTGCGCAAACGCGCCCTGCGAAAACGCCTACGAAAGACCCTGCGGCGCACCCACCGAAAATAAATGCTTCTGGTAGCGATGGGAAAGTGCGAATGCTCTACCGCGTCAGTGGGAGTCAAGATCAACTTATATGACCTTGTCTCACAAATCAATGAAACCAATGTCGATCTCATTACAACCATGTTATGTGATGGATGCATAGAAGATGAAAATGATTATTATAATGAAGTCTATTCATCGATTATATGGAGCGATGTCATGCCACAGGGTCATGAAAGGGTCAAGGAATATCTGATTCGCGCCTTTACAAATCACGGCACGGATCATACACTAGAACATGGATGCTTATTGGATCGTGAGTTGTTAGTCCCGTTCCATTCCATCTTATCATGTGAGCGATGGGGGCATGATCGGTATGGGACGAATTCCACGTCTCGACCCATTGATTTTGAGTTGATCCATCATAACCCATACAAAGACATTGAAAAAACACGGATTGTGTTTATATTGATCCAACATTCTGGGTAGATTGCTGTCTTGTTGCTGTCTTGCCATAAAAAACAGGAACGACCTATTTTTATGTCATGGAATTCACATCATCTCCACGAGAAGGGGGTATGGGGGCGCTTGCGCCTCCATAGGGGTGTGGGGACAGAATGTCCCCACTTTATGCCTCCACATCCGAGTCAGAATCCGAGTCCACGAGTTTTTCGCGCGCCTCGCGTTTCCCAGCTGTCTTCTTCGGCTTCGTCACATTGTAAGAGTGAATCGAGTAGGTGCGATGATGATGCGTGTCGAACTCCCAGCAGATCGTAGGAGTCGCATACGAGTGCGCTCGGCTGACCATACGAAACGCCTCATTGATCATGTCCAGAAACGAGTTCATCTCCGTCTCCCATTGCCGCAGACGCGCCAACCAGTCTTCACTCGTATGATGATCCTCATGGCGCGTCACGCGGGCCACCATGTCCACCGCGACCATATGGAACGCCGCAAACACCTCCTGGATCTCCGCATCGCGCTTCCGCTTCTTCTCCAGAATGGCCAGGCGGCGGCCCCACTGCTCCTCCGTCATGTCTCCCAGCAGGAACTGGACGTGAAGTTCTTGGACCGCGCCCTGATCCAAGTGGCTGCGATACGTTCGCGCGCCCAGGTCCTGGATCTCCATGCAGATTCGATGGAACTCCACGAAATGGGTCCATTGCGGTCCCTGGCGAATCGTGAGACTGCGCGGCTGGATGCGGTAGAGGTCCCATGCGTTCGGGTAGCCGCCGCAGGGGATGTCCTGTGGGTTGCGAGGGATGCCTCCATTGCGCGCCATCCACTCGTAGTAGTGCGGATTGTGGATCGCGCCCTTGGTCACGATCTTGCCCGTCTCCCAGTCAAAGGGGGTTTGGCAGGAGATGCAGAACATTTGGCTGCAGTTTCGCACGGTGGTGCCGTCCTGTAACTGGAATCGGTGGTTTCCGTCGATCCGCCATCCGTAATAGGTGCCTTGGCCGATGGGTGTCACGGTGATCGCACTGCCGTTGGTCATGTCGACGCCTTTGAAACCGATCAGGGCGTCCTTGGTGTTCTGTTCAAGGGTCATGTAGTGTTCCACAAGGATCTCCAGGGCGTCCTTTTCTCTCCATTGGTCAAACGTCAGCACCAGCGTATGCTTTGCGTTCACCGTGTAGGTCATTCCATTCTGTTGGGTGACCGTATACATCATGTCCGTGCCCGTCACCGTGTCTAGCACGGTTCGTTTGGTGCCGTCGTCTCCCACCAACTCATGTCCCGTTTGGACGTCTTGCGACAGGATCGTGGTGCCGTCCCACAGGCGAACGGGTGTGTCCTTGGCGAAGCATCCGCTTGACTTCTGGATATACTGGCCGCAGTTCGGGCATGGCTTGGAGTCCTTTCGGATGAGCTCCGCCGTCTCCACATCCTCCTTCTTGCACTCGTGGGCCGTGTCGCGGTGCTGCCCCTTGACCGTCAGACACGTTCCGCAGCTATACCACTCGCACAGTCCGCACTTCCATGCGGTGCTCAGGAATCCCTGACAGCCGTTTCGCAGACAGCGGCGGATGAACGTTTTCTTCTCGTCTTGTACCGCTCCAGCTGCGCCTTGTGCTCCATCATTCACTCCTCTATTACGCACAGCATGTTCATGACGCACATTCCAGCGCATCTCATAGTAGTCGCGGCGATACTCCTTTATGCGATCCGCTATGTTTTCCAGATTCTCGCGCATCTCTTCCAGCTGATGACGGAGAGCCGTGCGCTCGATTTCACGATCGGCAGGGAGCTGATGGTATTCCATAGTGAGCTGATGATACGCAAGGAGGTGCCCCTTTCGTTCCTGTCGCATCTCGAGAATCGTCTTGTGGACATTATTCACCTCTTTCATGTCATCACGGGTCTTCTTGGCGGCAATGGCGATGTCTTGGAGGCCAGGAAGCGCCGCGCGCTCGCGGTTTATGAGCACTTCCTGGCGGTGCTTGTAATACTTATTCTTCAGATACGTCTGGGTGCAGATGCTTCTCAGCGTGGCGTCCGAGTAGTTCACACGGCAGTGGAGACAGTGGGCGTCCTCGTGGCGGCTCATGAGATACTGCTCGACGCACTTGGAGCACGTGTGCTTGTGGCAGAAGGAGCATTCCACTTTCTTGCGGAGCACGGCGGTGTAGTGATCGGCGCAGATGCTGCAATTTGCCGCGGCTTCGTCCAAGTCGCGTGAGGAGGCGGTTGCGGATGCGGATGCGGCAGTTGCTGACATGTTCGTGGAAGAGGCGTGAGACATGGGGATGACTTTTTCCAATCGGATGGGTGAATCAAATTTTAATCGTTTTTTGTGAAAAAAATTGAAATGTGGAGACACGTGGGGACAAGGCACACCATGGACTACAAACCCGTCATGGACTACAAACCCGTCATGGACTACAAACCCGTCATCATTGACGCCTTGCGCGTCCTTGAGGCGCGCGACAAAGCCGACAAAAAGCCCTTTTCCGTTCGCGCCTACGCCACTGTCCTTCGTCATTTGGAGGCGCACGCCGCGCCCATTCGGTCCATCGAGGAGATCCCTGTCTTCCAGGGCGTGGGGGAGAAAATCAAGAAGAAGATGGAGGAAATCGTGACGACGGGGCGGCTAGAATCGGCGGAGAAGGCCAAGGCGGACTATCCGTTGGAGGCCCTTGCGCTCTTTGGATCGATCTATGGCATTGGCCCTGTGAAGGCAAAGGAGCTCGTGGACATGGGCCTTCGGACCCTTACGGATCTTCGCGTGGAGCTCCATCTGACCCATGACCTTCTCCATGAAAAACAGAAAGCGGGCCTCTTCTACTATGAGGACCTGGTGACGCGGATCCCTCGTGAGGAGATGCAAGAGCACGAAATGTACTTACAGGATGTGGTCGATACAGTTCACGCACCCCTCTCCCATCAAGTAGGAGATGTCTCCATAACGATTGTTGGAAGTTACCGTCGCGGTGCCGAGACGTCTGGTGATGTCGACGTTCTTCTTCGTGTGCCTTCTTCTTGGACCTCTCTGATGTGTGGGGAGTATCTCCATAACTTCGTCATGGAATTGGAAACCGCAGGATACATGGAATACATTCTTGCCCTTGGTGAAAAGAAATGCATGGGAATTGCTCGGCTGCCCGTTCGTGGAAAAGAATACAAAGCGCGCCGTGTGGACTTCCTCATCACTCCTGAGCATGAGTATGCGTGCGCCCTTCTCTACTTTACGGGATCGGATATGTTCAATGTGGCGTTTCGTCAGCGTGCCCTTCAGAAGGGGTATACGCTCAATGAGCACATCCTCGCTTCCATGGGAGACGCTCCCCCACCTCCCCCATTTCACACAGAACAGGACATCTTTCGATTCTTGTCTCTTCAGTATGTGGAGCCTTCTAAGAGAATAGAGGGTGCTCTTCGCACACTCATTAAAAGACCGAAGGTATGCTACCCTTAAAGACAGACCTATTCAAGGGAGAGGGGTGTGGGGAAACGAAGTGTCCCCACTGTGGAGCCCTCCAAGCGCATAGAAGGAGCTCTTCGCACACTCATTAAAAGACCGAAGGTATGCTACCCCTAGGGGGACACTTCGTTTCCCCCTTGCCCCCTCTCTCTTTGAATTACTTCTTCTCCATGAGAGAGGGGTATGGGGACATTCTGTCCCCATAAAATTGAAAACCGTGTTGGTTTTTATTACAAGATGCCTACCATGACCGACTTTGACTACGATGCTCCGCAAGAGCCGCAAGAGCCGCAAGAGCTTGCATTTCCCGCTGGGGAACCCTACCCCTGCGCCAATGTGATCGCCCAGCTGACCCATTGGGTGCTTGAATCCACCCGCTATGGCTATGAGGACATCCGACGATGGGAGTGTATCCTTCGCTATTTCAGGCTCATGAACGATCACCAGATCCTCTTCACCTACTATGCGAACATTCGTGTGCATGTCATTGCGAAAATCTCTGAGATCCAGGAATACGTGATGGAGGACAGCGATTTTGTCGTGGAGAATCGCTCATTGTTCACCCTTTTGCATTACGCCATGAATGATGTGCTGTCCATCATTTCCCATGTGGAACCCCCTTTTGTGAGAGGCGATAGGAGACGCAAGCGCACGCACAGTGGGGACACACTGCCGCCTTTGGCGGCGCGTCCCCACACCCCTCTCCTGTGAAGTGGACTCGTATTCAATGTATTCCATGAATCAGAAAAAGGATACTCTCCTTTTTTATGGATGTCCTTATCATACAATGGGAGAGGGGTATGTTTGTGAAGCACACGCTTGCGTCTCCATAAAATTGAAAACGGGGAGTCCCATGGAGATCGATTGTCACCATGTTTCGCGCTCTTCCCTTTCCTCCCCTTGTCTCGCCCCCTGGGTCATGCACCATCACCGTTCGCAGTCTTATGGGGACCAATCTCTATATCGAGGCATGGCTTGCCGCCGATATCTCTTTGCTGAAAGAGGCGTTGATGGGTGTGTTCCGCTGTTCAGCAGATCAGATGCGCTTCTTCCTTCCCGATGGTCTTCCTCACTCGCCTCTTGCCGATCACATATGGATCCGTCGTCTTCCCGTCATTGGAAACACTCGACTTGTCTATCTGGTGGTGATGGATGAGGTCCCTCGTGGAGACGCAAGCGTCCCCACACCCCTCTCCCGTGGAGACGCACAAAGCAGTCCCGCACAAAGCAGGCCCGAACAAAGCAGGCCCGCAGCCCCCACAAGGCTCGCAGCCCCCACAAGGCTCGCAGTCTCTGCGAGACTGCTTTGTGCGGGCCTGCTTTGTGCGTCTCCCGAAAATTGAAACCGTGGATGTATGAAACAAAAGGCACTTTACAACTCCAAGACCGCACTTCGTATTCGCATCCACTTCGTATTCGCAATCATGTTTCGCACCCTTTCCTTTAAGTTCGCCCCCCTGTTTCCCAATGAGATCCGCATCTCGATCCACCGCTACCTTGGCGGCGTCGAACAGCATCTCCTTGCCGTCCAACCTGGCGCGTCCCTGCTTGACATGAAGCGCTACATGAACGACGTGCTCCACTGCTACGAGGACGAGCAGATCTACGTGCTCCCGCATCGCCCCGTGGAGCTAGAGGACGACCTTGTGCTCCACGATCTCCGTGTGGGCCAGCGAGAGATGATCGTGCTGGTCCGCCCCGCTCCCGTGGAGCACATCCCCTTGGCGCTCCAGTATGTCGCCCGCGGAATATGCGGTCCCTATGACTGTCTCGTTCTGGAGAATCTGACGGAGGCGCAGATGGAGCACGTCCCGTCCTGGCTGGAGCACGAGGCGGGCCACATTCAATGCATTAACGTGTCGGCGACTCACCCACGCGTCAATGAGATTCTCTCCATGATCCAAAAGGCGCTCCCTCACCTTCCTATGCTAAAAACGATCCATCTGCGGCGCACCGCTTTCATCCTGAGTAAAGTGGAGCGCGAGGTGATCGTGGGGCTTTGCGCTGCGTGCGTGGTGTACGTTTGTGGTAAAGCGTGTGATCAAGTGATGGTCCGTATGGAACCCCATGTCTTTCACAACCCCAAGACGATACATGGACGCTTTCTGTTGCGACAGTATGCGTCTGCTGTTCCCCTTCAAAAGCAAGTGGTGTGCGTGTAACCATGCCTTGCTTTTCTACCGCTAGAAGCACGTTATGAAAAAGACGAACGTCTTTTTTATTTTTTATTGTTTAAAAATCGTTTTAAAAACAAACGGCGTCTTCTTCTTCTCGATCGCCGCCTCCTTCTTGCTGACCGTGTATCCATAAAACTGCCCATAGGCGTCCTTCGTATGATCAAGGAGCTGATTGGGAACCTTCTCTTTGTCCAGCATGAAATACGTGTATTCCTCTCCTACCGCATAGGGATAAGGGACCTGCGATGAGCCAACAGGGGATTCATATGCGAGGATGGGTTCCTTTGTCGTAAAGGAGTAGATTTCCGAACCGATGTAGACGTAGTGTGTGGGGCTCTGTTGAACGAGGATCGAGCTCCCCTTTTGATACACGGCGTCTTTCAGTTTTCCCGTTTCCCCTAGAAACACATGTTCGTAGGGGGTTCGGTAGATCTCTTTCTTTGTATGGTTGCTTTTCATGATACAAAGGGTGGGAGTAATCTCTACCACATAGGGAGTGCCTCCATTGTCTAGGATCTTGTAGATCTTTTTGGCCTTTTGGGTCTTCTGCTGCTTTACTTTACGTTTCTTTGTTTTCTTTGTTTGAATCATTCTATCAAGGTCCAATAAAATTGAAAGAGAGGAGGTAGAATAGAAAGGGCAACCATGAGCTCTGTGATGGAACATCCAACGATGCAAGAGTTCTACGAGCGGTGGGCGCACAAAGATCCTCTCCTTCATCTCTCCTCCTCGCTTCCTGATGGGTTCCTCTTTCGCTCCATCAAAGGCGCATGGTTTGAGATGGCGGAAGAGGAGGCTGACAAGGCCGCTGATAAGGGTGTTCCAGTCGGAAAGAGAATCCTCATTCGTGAGATCATGAGTCAGACCGACAATACTGTCGTGCAGTATGGTTCCGAGAAGACTGAGAATGGATGGACACGCCACATTGTTGCCTTTCGACAAGGGGAGGAATCTCCCTTCCTGTTGCCTGCAACAGCTACTTCGTTTGCGACTGCCGCCTCATCGTAACTCGTATGATACTTGTGACACGTTATGACACGTTGTGACACTTGTGATAATAAGAAAAAAGAAGAGGGCTGCCTCTTTTTATTGGCTTCGTTAAAAATTGAGGGGGTCCGATGGAATCTGAAAAGGCATCTATCGGCACCATGAGCACTATTGCAAGCCAGTCAGAGACCTCCTTTGAGCGTTTCTCCTTCCCCCCTCTCCCTTCCTTCCCAGACGTCCCCTCGTTCCGTTCCCTCGGCACGCGCAGTCGTCGCACGTTTCACATGGTTCTCTCCGACGAACCCGAACTTATGACAAGCACAGCCAATCAAAAGAGCGAGGTTCATACGAAAGTCCCCATCTACGGCGGCATCCTCCATACCGTCTATGAGGGGGTGGATTACTACGCCCTCGTCCAGGGCCGCCACACAGGCAAATGGTCTTTCCCCAAAGGGCATCTTCAACTCGGTGAGACCGGTCCTGAATGTGCCCTACGAGAGATCGCGGAAGAGACGGGGATGGATGAGGTGGACCATAAGAGATCGATTGGAACCCTCTTTCTCCACTATGGCACTTACTATTTGTATGAGTGCGCTGGGTTTGACCCGCTGTTGCCCCGTGACCAAAAAGAGATTGTTCATGCGAAGTGGATGACGCTGGAGGAGATGCGTGGCGTTCCCTTGAATGCCGATGTGAGTCAGTTTCGGAAACAACGGTGCCGTGTTTTGGCGTGGAATATGATGCAGTCTGTGACGCAAGCAATGCAGACTGAAACGCAGTCGTTGTCGCAAGAATCGCAGTGTGTTGCGTAGTCTGTTATATACTTCGTTATATACTTCGTTACAACCGTGTCTGTGTTCTGTCTTGCGTATGTCTTGCGTCTTCCCGTTCGTATTGTTGCTTCGCTTATTACCGTGTGTCTTATCGTGTCCCGTGTGTCCCTTAAAAAAGAGAAGAGAGAAGAGATGAGTCAATCGCGCGACGTCAATCAAACAAGGGATCATTTGATTAGCATTGACAGTCGGTTCCGTAAATCCGTATTAGAACCTCCCACTGATTTTCTGTATAGCTTTGAGCATCCCTACAAGAATGTCATCGCTGCACGCGTAGCCTCTGTAGAAATTCCCATTGGTTTCTATGCGTTTTCACGTGTGAAGAAGAATACAATGTTTCGTTTGGATGCACGGGACTTCACAGGGGCATTACAAACCGTTACCGTGACCATTCCTGATGGCGATTACACTCCCGCGTGTCTGATTCAGCATATTCAAGAGGAATTCAACCGCATTCGTGACGAGTATGGCCTCTTTTTTCGTATTTCATTGAACCCGATTAATAGGCGTGTGACCATCTCCCATGATGGCTCTGCTCCGCCCCCGTCGCCCCCTGGGCCCGCTTTTAAGGCGGCGGCCTTCGGCCTTACCTTTGTTCTTGTGGGACTGGAGAACCGTTCTTACGACTTCGGTCTCGGCTATGCCTTAGGGTTCGTGAATCACTTCTATGAGGTGACGACTCCCGAGATCACAGGAGAGTCATTGATCAACACGAACGGAGACAACTACTTTCTCTTGGCCATAGACGATTTTCATACAGTAGAACACAAGACCCATGATTCCTTCATACAGGTCCTCGCGAAGATCCTTGTGAAGCGTCATGGGTCCGCGGATATCATCTTTGACGATGGTTATACGGTCCTTAGCAATGATATTGTGTTTCCACGCCCGATTGATATGAAACAGGTTCGTATCCGCTTGTTAGACTGCTATGGAGTGCCCATTGATTTACATCATCTGAATTGGTCGGTTTCCTTGGAGATCACGGAGGTGATGAATGTGGAGCTTTATGATCGCCATCGGTTGTCCATCTGGAAAGAGGAGGAACCTCGGATCTCTTCGCGTGCGACGGGATCGGGTGTTCCGATTGCGCTTCCTGGGCGGTCGTTCAACTAAGTGGAGGCACTTCGCGCCCACCCCGCGCAGAATAGTTACATATACGTTATAGAACGATGCTCATTTACATGTCGCACAGGTCTAAAGTATCCTCCGTTTAATAAGAATCATCAATGAGCCAATCGCCATCAACCTATCCAGAAGTGGACTCCTATTTTGCCCAGTATCCGATCACTCGTAAAAAATACGCAACCTTTGATTTTTCACGGGTAAAAGGCTCTCCTTATACGTATTCTCCACACTATCCCTCAAATTTAATGAAAGAATGGATGGATGACGTATTTCCCATCGAATATCCTGCCCATGTTCCACGACTTGTCCGCATCAGTTATTATTTTACACCATGTGGCGAGTTGATTACGGACGATACATCATTCGCTAACCTATTTTATTTTGAACACCGTCTGGACC
>JACCDP010017408.1_pt1 | contig 23940 bp, 10 predicted proteins | sample 7445841 | NCBI WGS metagenome assembly JACCDP01 (sample SAMN15323441, study PRJNA562643) | freshwater metagenome | isolation source: river surface water | place: USA:Blue River Watershed | collected 2017-08-17
ACTGGACCACAGGGAATACAGGGATTAACTGGAGCAACCGGATTAACTGGAGCCACTGGACCACAGGGAATACAGGGATTAACTGGAGCAACCGGATTAACTGGAGCAACCAGATTAACAGGACCACCCGGATTACCTGGAGCAACCGGATTAACTGGAGCCACTGGACCACAGGGAATACAGGGATTAACTGGAGCAACCGGATTAACTGGAGCCACTGGACTAACTGGAGCTACTGGACCTCAAGGCATTCAGGGATTAACTGGAGCCACTGGACTAACTGGAGCCACTGGACCATCCGGGTCAACTTCTGTAACTGATATCGACACCAACGCAACATACTATCCGATATTCGCTTCTGGTGCATCTGGCGTTGTTACAACCCACGTTGACTCTGATGATTTCAACTTTAACCCTTCAACGAATCTGTTGACTGTTAAGGCAATATCGGTTCCTAAAGGATCGTCAACCGCTAGTCAAGGATTTGGATTGGATGCTCTACGAGTAAATACTGGATTATACAATACTGCTGTCGGAACTTATTCTCAATATTCTACTACTTCTGGTACTGTCAATACTTCATTGGGGTGGTCGAGTTTGTATACAAATACAACCGGAATAGGAAATGTTGCTATAGGTTCCAGTTCATTATATTACAATACAACCGGTGGCAACAATATCGCAATTGGTTCCTCCCCGTTATACCAAAATGTGTCGGGATCTGATAATATAGCAATAGGATATAGATCTAATTATTTTAGTTTTAACGGCTCTGATAATATATCAATTGGATATGAATCGTTATTTAATAATTCATCCGGAAATAGAAATTTGGCAATAGGGTACACTGCTCTAAGAGCCATAACAACGGCATCTGACTTATTGGCAATAGGATATGAATCGTTATTAACAAATACAACCGGCACGGGTAACTTAGCTGTCGGAAACGCATCACTTAGACTAAACACAACTGGTTCGTATAATGTCTCTATAGGGCAAAGTTCTCTATCACAGAACACTATCGGAAGTAATAACACCGCGGTTGGGTATCAATCTATCTTTTCTAACACAACCGGTAGTCAAAACGTAGCCGTTGGTAAGTTTTCTCTTTATAGTAATACAACCGGTAACAACAATATCGCTATCGGTGACTCTGTTCTTTATAATAACACCACCGGTGGGAACAACACCGCAGTCGGGTACACCTCTCTCTACGCCAATACAACCGGAGCTAACAACACCGCTATAGGTGTACAGGCACTCAGATTCAATACAATTGGCACAAACAATGTCGCTATCGGTTTCCAAGCATTATACACCAATACAACAGGGGTCGGTAACATAGCAACTGGTTATTTCGCTCTTGGTTACAATACAACTGGAAATTATAACTGTGCTTATGGTCAAAATGCACTAACAAATAATACTACTGGATCCAAAAATGTAGCTATTGGTTATTCTCCGATGGTTGCCAGCGAAACGGGTGACGATAATATTGCTATAGGAAACCAGGCACTCAATGCAACTACATCTGGAACACGAAGCATAGCAATTGGCTCCGAAGCGTTGTATAACGATATCACTATTGGCTATATGGTGGCTATCGGATATCGGGCGCTGTTTAGTAACACCACAGGAGAATACTCGACGGCAGTTGGTAGTTATGCTTTATATAGCAACACGGAGGCTGTTAGTAATACTGCGGTCGGATATAAATCACTATATTCAAATACGACCGGATCCTTTAATACTGCTATTGGTTATCAATCATTATACCTTAATAATACTGGACAATATAATGTTGCTGTTGGAGACAGCGCCCTTTACAGTAATACAATAGGATCGACTAATACGGCTGTCGGTCACTATGCTCTATATTCCAACACCACAGGAACCGATAATATCGGGGTCGGAGACAACGCCCTTTACAGTAACACAACAGGAACAACTAATACGGCTGTCGGTCACTATGCTCTATATTCCAACACCACTGGTCAAAGCAACACGGCTGTTGGTGATAATGCGTTGCGACAAGCGACTAGCGGAACATTTAACACTGCCGTTGGAAGACAAGCATCATATAATTCTACTACAGCAGCACATAATTCGACATTTGGATACCAATCTTTGTATTCGGCTACAACTGGCGGGTATAACACATCAATAGGATCTCTTGCATGTTTATCAACCACAACCGGACAATACAATGTTGCTGTTGGATATAACGCAATAAATCAAAATGTAACTGGACAATATAATACAGCCATAGGCGGTGTGGCTGGATATAACAGTTCTGTAAGCTCGCCGTCTATGACATATTGCACATTCCTTGGGTATGATTCGAAATATACTGTAGGAAATTTAACAAATTCAACTTCAATTGGTTATAACGCACAATTCTCAGCAAGCAACCAAGTAGTTATTGGTAATACATCGGTTGACGATATACAGTTTGGCGCTGGCTTAGATATGATATATTTGACAGTTGCGACAGCGGCAACGACCGCAGTACCACTCACAAACCCAACAACTGGAAATTCTATACCAATCGCAGCAAATACATCAATGTCTCTGTTTATTCATCTTCACTACTCTTGCACCGTATCGGCTGTAAGGCAAACTGGTTCATATTACTTTGTTGTAGCCGCAAGAAGAGATGCTACGGCTGCTTCTACTGCTGTTACAGTTTCAACTCTTGGAACCGCTACACAAGCTGAATCGAATACAACACCAGCCCCAACAGTAACCGCCGACACAACAAACGGTAGAATAAACATAAACGCGGTTAACGGTGCTCTCACAGGTACACCAACGGTTACTTGGAAGGCTTGGGTTAAGATAATAACAACCTAATAGGACTACATATGTATTATTCAACTAAAACTGGAGATAGACAAGAAACACCGCCAATCAGTGGGAGCGATGAGTGGGTCGTATTACCTGAAGATTACCAATGGCAAACATGGACTTTTGATACTTCAGCATATCGAATGAAAACAGCAGAAGAAATACAATATGAAGATACTTTCAGTAAAAACCAAAAAATAGCGGAAGCGTGGAATGCTGCTAACACCTTCGCTGAAGACCAATTTGATAAAAACAGCAGAATATCCCTACTATGGCTCAGTATGGACCCAAATTGCCCACAGAGCAGAAGAGACAAGATATTAGAAATTCAATCATGGTGGGCTTCCGTTTGGACGCATTATGCCCAACAGAAAGCTAAAATACTGAATGGTGAAGATGTAACTTTTGACCCACAAGTAGTTGGAAACTGCCCATATACGATTTGGGATATCTCGCAATGATGATATAATACCCATATGAAAATATTCATATGCGCCATAATGAAGGACGAAGAAAAGAACCTTCACCGTTTCTATAACTCCTGTAAAGACGCCGATGGTATCTATATTCTTGATACTGGTTCTACAGATAAAAGTGTCGAAGTGGCTAAGTCGCTCGGACCAAATGTTCATGTTTCTGAAAAGAAGTATGATAAGTTTAGATTTGACACAGCAAGAAACGATGCTATAGAGTTACTACCAAAAGAAGATGCGTGGGTTATACATCTTGATATAGACGAGTTTCTTGTTGGCGATTGGCAAAAAGAGCTTCAATCACTTGAAAAAACAAATATAACCAATGTCCGTTATATGTATGTTTTTAACTACGTAGAAGGAAAAATTGGAACACATTTCCTAGCTAATAAGATAACAAGAAACGGTTTATATAAGTTTAAATATCCAATACATGAAACAATACACCCGCTCGGTCCTCATAACGTTTATAATGCTCAGGCGTTCCGCATAGATCAAATACAAGATACGACAAAGACCAGAGATTATATGGAGCGACTTGAAGACGCTCTTAAGGTGGAATACAAAGGCGACCAAACATTACAGTTTTATTTGTTGAAGGAATATTTCATAAAAGGAAGATATGGTCACTGTATCGACTTAGCTAAAGAGATGATACAAAAGAAGTCGGATTTATCTATGGTAGCTGCGCTTATAGCTGCCAGAACAATAGAATCGTTGAGTGGTGATGTTGGGAAAAAAGAAGAATGGCTTTTAACTGCTTTAGAGTTATCTCCATTCCGCCGTGAGCCGTACATGGAGCTTATGCGTTTATATCAATCTGCCGGATTAAATGAGAAGGCATTTTGGGCTGGTGTAAATGTGATGAATATCAATTATAGACATTTTGACTTCATCGAAATGGCAGAAGCGTGGACTAATGAACCGCACCTTCGGTTTGTTGATATATGTCATGCTCTTGGCTACCGAGAATTGGCAAGAAAACATTTCATGATAGCTAATGACATTATGACTATGAGGGGTGGAACCGAAGAAAAGGGTCTTAAGGATTTTATTGATGGTTTGGCTGGTGATAATCTCGCAGTTGTTGAATTGGGTTCATATACCGGTGAATCGACCGTCATATTTGCTAATTCCGACAAAATTAAAACTGTATATGCAGTTGATCCGTGGAAAGACGGAGAAGTGTGTGAGTATGTAACATTCAAGAATATGAATATAGTTGAACAAATGTTTGATGAAAGAACCGCTAACAACACAAAGATAACGAAAATGAAGAAAACAGGAGAAGAAGCTCTATCCGAAATTGAAGCCGCTGATGTTGTTTATATAGACGCTATTCATACCTATGAAGCGGTTAAGAAGGATATATCTATGTGGTTTGATAAAGTCAAAAACGGCGGATATATTGGCGGTCATGACTATCAAGAGAAATTCCCAGGTGTGGTTAAAGCTGTTGATGAATTCTGCAAAGAAAAGAAACTTGGAAGCCCACAGAAGTTTATTGATAATAGTTGGTTGGTCCGTGTTATAAAATAAGGTTATAGTATGCCTCGCAAATTAACAGAAGAAGCAAGATTCCGTAACGAAATAACGGTTCCGTCAGACGGCGACCGAAATAATATCGCCGGAACCATAGTTGATGCTTTCCAACACTTGGCTGATAGAACTACATGGTTGAAATATAAATGTGAAAATGCTATTGGTGCTGAAGGGTTGATAGGCGCTACAGGACCAAGAGGACCACAAGGCGAGCGTGGTGAACGTGGTGAGCGTGGTGAGAAGGGTGCTACGGGATTGACTGGCGATAAAGGCGAAAGAGGTCCAGCCGGTGACAATAGTGGGGCGACGGGGGCGACTGGTGAAATAGGTGCAACTGGATTAACTGGTGCAACTGGTCCAGCGGGTCAGATAGGTCCAGTTGGTGCAACGGGACCAAGAGGTGAGCGAGGTGAACGCGGTGAGCGTGGACCTATTGGATTGACTGGACAAAATGGATCAATAGGACCAAAAGGACAGAAGGGTGATGTAGGGGCTACTGGACCGACTGGAGCCACAGGAGAAATCGGTGCGACTGGTCCAGCGGGTCCACCCGGTATTGATGGGACTGCAAGAGTTGAAGTAACGGCATGTGACTATCCTTTTGAAATAAAGGAACATGTATTATCGGGCGAACCGACCACCATTAACATTCACAAATGCACATCCTCATTGGTAGATGCTAAAGGCGAAAATTTTAAAGATGTCGATGTCCGTCTTTTGAATAACTTTCCTGGGTTTATAAAATTGTATGGGGATGGTAAAGTTATAGTATCATTTCCCCAGGAATTTGGTGTATATGAGTCTATAATAGATTGTGTCGGAAAAAACGATATAGAGCTTGAGAATGGTGGAAAGTGGTTATCAAAATGTGGAAAATCCATATGTAGTAATTTCCAAGGAAAAATTCATATCAGAGTCGTGTGTACTGTATCCGATTCTTCATTGATATCGTATGTTTTATGTGATTTCTTGCATAGCAGCAATAATTCTATAAATATGTATGAGTATAGAGACGCAAATAGTCCAGGGATTCAGGTTAACTTTTCTTCCGATGTAGTCGGATATGTTGCATATATAGAATCATATCCAAGCAACATTATTGAGTCAAAAATCTATAACATATCAAATAATGATGTCATAATACCGTTTAAAGACAAGCCAATGGTTGGAAACTTCAAAGTTTCATATACCATAATATCAAGATATGGTGAACATATACCTCCAGTCGAAAAGACACATGGGGAGTTTATAATTGACATAACTGCATAATTTATCATCGGTAGTAGATATTCATCATTTATAAATAAGTGGGGAGATATAAATGACGATTGCTTATTTGCCTTCCGAGGGTAAAATAAATAAAGTAGGTATAACCAAAGACAACCTCTGGTATGGGGACTCTGTTGGCGGTGCTGTTGTTGAGAAGATAAAGGTCAACACATATGGCAAAAGCTATTTTAATTACGAATATGCTAATCTCAATGCAACATCCCGTTGGTTCTTAAAAGATGTAACCGATTATAACTTCTTAAATGGTGTAACTCTCTATAGATGTATATACATTGGATCCGATGTAAATTCAAAAGAAACCGAAGTTTTAGGAAATATAGCTTGTTCCGTCACACATAACGGTCCATCTATAGCAGATGAAACTGTTGAAGTTTCCGTCTGCACCGATGGGAAGTATACAGCATTTACTTCCATAAATTCTTTGTCCCTTGAAACTGAGTTGGATGAAAATGGTTACATTTCACAAAGAAATGATTGGGCATCGTCCATAACATATAATTCACCTCTAAACCCAGGCGAGTATCTAAAAGTTTGGATTCGTATAAAGTTTAAGCTAACACCAACGCTTACTACTATAAAAGATTATAATTACTATGTAACTATAAAAGACCTGACATTGCCCATGTCGTATGTTCAGGGCAGACTATCAACCTCCAAGTTGTTTAGCATGTCGCTGAAAAGCGATACATATGTATTAAATGAAGTATTGCCGGGCGAGTTTATAAAAAATAACATTTACAAAGTTGTCGATAAAGGAAGTATATTGAATATACTTTACAAGGAAGACGATAACTTGAAGATGCTGATGATAAAAACAGCAGATGATCCGAATAAATGCAAGTATATAAATGTTAATATAAATTCTTTTATAGATAATCTTTCGTTAGAGTCGAGCTTCTTACCAAACTTCAACCAATGTAAAATAAACACTCCGGAATCATCTGGAACTTCCGGAACTTCTGGTACATCCGGAAGTCCAAGCACCTCTGGAACATCGGGAACCTCCGAAAGTGGCGAAGTTATAGTGGAGTATCCAGACTCGCCAAGCTCATACGACGATGTAATTGGCACCAAGTATATGGTTGATATAGTTGCTTCGCAGAAGAAGGATAGAATGGATTTTTATCTGTTCTATAACACCTTCGAAACAAGCACTACCGATGAACATGAACAGCGATATGGATATAAGAACTACTATTGGAAAACCGGAGTATTTCATATTGACCTAAATTACATAAATGATATGTTTTTTGATGATGTTGAAGAAGGATATGAAAATGCCCAAGTTGCCCGATTGAATCCATATGAATTTGAACTTTTAGACAAATTCTTCTTAGAAAGTGTCACTATAAAAGAAGACTTGCTCATTGGAATTGGTCATATACCAGAAGACTGTCGCATAGATACACACATATCCAAAGTCATGTATTTGTGGGAAGGCGATATTGTTAGAAGAGATGTTAAGGCACAGTTGAGTAATATACCATCTATAGAGACAACAAAAGTCAATACTGTTCAGAATTTAGCTGGAACCGAATCGTCGTTGTTATTTGATGATAACCATGTAAACCTTATAAACTTTGGTTTCAAAAGAAGTATTCAAACGCTACCAAATGGCGTAGAATATATTCATATGGGACCAACAGCCCAAAAAGCATTTCACCATGGTCTTTCGACTGTATCGTTTGATATGGTGAATGCTGAAATGGACAACTATTCATCAACATGGTCTTTCGGTATATCACCTCAGAGTGTATTAAGTAAAACTGTTGATACGACTGGAACCGTTGATGTATGCGACTTGTCAGCTTCGTCACAACAAACCACTGGATCACCGGACACAAACTATTTCGATGCCTTAAATCCAAACCACTGGCATATAAAGAATCAAAGTGAATTTGACACTATATACGGCACTCAGGTTGATGTTGGAAAAGATACATCTCTTTTCACTGATAAGAATTTGTCAATATTCAGAATACATTGTATTGGTGACGCTTCCGTATCTTTGATAAACGCCAGCTTCAATTTTAAGACATCTGAATGGACAATAACCATAAACAAAGAGAGTGGCGAAACGATTGATGTTTTGGTATATGATGCCGACTTACTGTTATTTGCCGAAAATACCATTACTATAAATGTATTCAAGCACCTAACATATGGGTGCGCTAAAAAATACGCCGTAAATGTGGAAATATGGGTAAATGGACGGCAGCTATTCAATGGAATAAGCTACATTAGATACACAAACGATATTCTCGCTGTGACACATAACAACAGTGGGCAATTCTCCGGTTGGATATCATATTGGGAAATAAAGAAGTTTATTGAGAAAGATGTTAATAAATACGCAACCTCAATGTATCAACTTTTTTCCAACATAGCATGGGCGGAAGTAGAAGATGAAAATGACAATAACAGTGAGTCCGACGCTATAAAGATGTTTAAATTCAAGAGAAATTTGTTATTTAGAAACTTGTCATGGGGTACTAAAGAATCCTTAGTTATACCAATCGTCCTTCAGGGAAACGGTTACAATGTTAGTGAAGATGTAAACAAGGAAGTCAGAAGAAGCGTCTTTCCGTTTGATAAGATAGATACCAACAACCCATCATTCGCATTTACACTTGAAGGTTCGTCAACGCCACTCGAATGGATTACAAGTGGTTACGATATCGACAGGGATATCATGGTAGTTTGGGTTAGGTTGGATAATTGGTCTGGACAGAGAATAACAATATATTACTCTGACATAAGAGTATCGAAAGATGTCACAAATAATAAACCATACCGTGATGATTGGTTCTCGGTGTGGCATATGAACAATATTATAAAGATACCTAAGACCAGATATATGGTGAGAAAGTTACACGCCGATTCTGGAAATTATATAAGCGTAACGGATGTAAATAATGGAAACCACCTCATAGAGATAGATAAGCAGTTCGTATTTGGATATGTTCAAACCTATATGAGTAACAAGTTTGATATAGAATGGGACGATAGAACGACCAATAGGAATACGACGAACCTCATAGGCGACTTCATAAAAGAACAAGTATCTAATTTCAAGCCGTCTTTCATGGAAATTCGTGATGTCAAGTCAAATATTCCATACAAAGTGGAATCGTCTAATAACAATAAAGAAGTTAGACCCGCATCTGATGATGAGAATATCGTAGTTCCACAGGGACCACGGGTAATTAATAGATAATAGGGAGATATCATGTCAAATCAGAAAGTAGATTACCAGAAGATAAGTGGAGGTATAGTTGCATGTGCAGGCGCTAATACGAACTGCTGGTATGTCCGCGAGTCACCCGATAAATTCTCCGTAAACGGGGCTTTTAGCAGTTTACAGACAATATTTGATTGGGTTCTGGTAAAGACCGTGGACAACAGATTCTTTAAATCTGGCGTATTACGCTTCTGTGAGGGACAGACCACAACTAATATAAAATTTACTTCACCATTTCCTAACAACGACTATTTTATATTCTTTTCCTCCAACAACAATGTTAATATCTACTGGACAGACAAGAAGGTATTTAAATGTACTGTATCCGCAAGTGGACCTCTTGGAGCGGAGATAAGTTGGATAGCCGTTCATAAAGAGCTTGCAAGATTAACAGGAATGAATAACCCAGGTTCTATATACGCTGGAAAGCGTATCATAACTGCCTTGGACCCTCTACCAACTACTATAGCCAAAGAGACTTTGGACATTTCACTTGACGCCGATGCTAATGTAGATGGTTGGTATAATAATGAAATAATCATAAAGCCAACCGAATCACTTGACGATATATACAAACCAATGAACCTTTCATCCTATTCCGTCCTACTTTCCTCCGACACAAATATAAATAATTATTGGTTGGAAAAGGCAAAAGATAGAGTGAAGGTTGGCACCAGCTATTCCACACCATGTCAAATAGATTACCTATTAATCAAGTCTGGTGTAAACTGGTGGGATGAAATCTAAGGAGCATTGTAAAGATGGCTAATTATACTGAAAACATAAGTTTGGTAAATCCTACCAAGTTCGTCAATGACGAAAACGCAAATGCTCCTATTCGTGAAGTCCAGGGCAATGTTGAGTACATACTCAACTTCATGAATGGTAATAAAGCTCTCTTGGCAGGGGTTTACGGTAATCTTTGGGATTATGACCGTGATGGAAGAAGATTAACATACAACGGTGGAAAGTTTGACACCTATAAGAAGGCTAATTCGTGGATAGCTTTGAATAACCTTCAAGTAGCCAATGACGATGAGATTATTTGGGATAACACTAACAGTAGAGTTGTGTACAAGGGTCTTTCGGAAGAAACGGAAAACAGACCAAAGTGGATAGAAAAGGAAATTTGGATTCCGGAAGCCCTCCGTGACCAGAAACTTATATTTGCTATAAAAGCCAGTGGTTGCACGGAAGAGACTGGATGGACGGAAGACACCGCTGTATGTGAGACAATAGGTATACAGATACTCGGCGGTGATACCGATGTTCAGGAATTTAAGAATGTTGGTAAGTGGGAAAACCACCTGTATTATTCGAATGACTCTTATGAAGTCAAGATGACAACGGTTATTGTACCCTTCAAGTCATCAAAAACAACCAAGTCAGTCAAGATAAAGATACTCAGAACTGTCAATGAAAATTACCTCCACATTGACAAGATATTCGTCGGTGGACTTTGCACACCTTACGAGAATGACACTGAAACCTACAAGCTCTATGACATTGATATCAATGAATTTTTTGACTATGTAAATGTTTGCACGAAGGTAGTATCATCGTCGGTTCTTGGGCATAAGGTAGCCGATGCGAGAAATCATATTCGCGGAAACGATTTGTTGACATGGTATCAGTTTAACTATGTTATGCGTGAAATGCTCACATATGGTTCCGTATTTACAACATCCAGAACCGCTGATACTACCGGAACATCGGGGACATCTGGAAGCCCCAGCACTTCGGGGACATCTGGCTCACCCGACACAACCGGAGCGTCTGGTTCTCCAGTTGATGATAATTGGAATCTTATTGATGTTCTTCCAATATATGGTAATGTTCAAGGAAAGGTTCTGTGCAATACTACCGACCGTGTATATAGAGTTGACCACCCTGTTCTTGAGAATCCACCAACACCAATCATAACACTTGAAATACCAACCGCTTCATCACAGGTATTCGCTATTGGCGTGTATGGCGTTCAAAAGGATCATTTCTTTATAACTCTCTCGGATATACCTTCCGAAGAAGGATATGTTGTTCACTGGTCACTCGGAAACTCATTCTCACCAAAGGAAGCTATTGATTCGCTCGACCTTCCAGATGAAGCCGCTGAAGAATGCCCAATCCCAACTATATATCCACAGATATTCAATTACGAGAGTAATGCATAATGGCTGATAATATTCTTTCAAGTGATATAAACATAATAAAAGATGGTAAGACATCATCCGTAAACAAGGATGGTGAATACAACGATACTCTGAACAATAGAGTTGTTGGAGAAGTTGTTTCTTTGAGTGACGAATGGACAGCTAAAAATATATCAAACGATGGTGTTAATTTCATTGAGAAGGTTACTACCGGTGAGCTTTACAACCCGCAGAGTAGCTTTGTTATAAAAGACGGCGAAGACACCTCTAAGTCAAAATACATATATGATGACACCAAAGGAACATTGACATTCAAAGATGAAACTTTATCAAAGAAGAATGAATTTGGATGTATATATGACAAATCTGACGAGGTTCCACTCTATGACATGGTTAGAGACTTAGAGATTCTTTCAGCGTTTAATAGAATACCAGACTTCGGCTCTATATACGACTTTCAGGTTCGTCAAGTAACATTTGGAATATATAAGTATTCAAATGCTCTCCTTTGCTTAAATCTGGCTAAATCTCTCGGCTATCTTTCATTGGATAAGATAATAAACGACGAATACCTCACCAAGAAGGGTATGAATGCTCTTCATGAGAAGTATAAGGACGATGATACATTGAAGGACAAGTATCCAGCATACTCTGGATGGCTTGATAGCGATGAGTATTTGAATGGTGGATGGGTTGATATAGACGAAATGGTTAAGAAGACATTGAAAGATGACTTTGCTTACGACCCCGACGCATCATTCTCTATAAGAACCAAGAAGTTTCAAGACCGCAAGAGAGCTTTGGTTCAAATGATATTGACATATACCAGCAACATTTGGGGTTTGAATTCCTCAAACAAGCTGGTTGATTTCGGTGTGCGTATTATAGATAAGACATCTGGAAACCAATTGGATTTCTCCGATGTTAAGAATGGTTTAAGGAATGCTGTTGGACAAACATTGTTGGCTCAATTCTCTGGAGAATTGGGTCCAGCGGCAACTAATACGGATGGGAATTTGGCATCGGGTCAACCATCATCGGATACTCAATGTGATACTTCTTGTGATAAAAATTATGTCAATAAGTGTAACGGGGAAATATTTAAAAAGGATTGTTTATCCGACGAAGCCAATAAAGGGTCGGCGGAAGACCAGAGTAACGGAAACTTCCACCTTCTTTCACCACAGTTTAAACTTAACCCGCTTTCTAACTACAGAAAAGAAAAGCCAGATATTCTTAATACCATTGATCCAATCCATTGGACAACTGGAAACATTGATTTCTTAAAGAAAGAATATCCAGAAGCTTATAAGTGGCTCAACGAACTGACAAATAAGTTTGATGAATCCACATATACTTCCGAACCTCTCAACCAGAATAGAGCATTCCACTATGTCGGTGGAACGTTTGACGATGGAATGGCTGTAGCTGGTTTCTACCATCAGAATGATATAACTCTCCAGAAAGAATTATGGGGATCATCTAATACTTTTGAGTTGTGGAATGGTACCGCTTGGAGATATGGTGGAACTGTTGAAATGGATAGAGGTCTTGGTTTGGGTGGTGGAAACTCCGGTTATTTCGTTTATGCATGGGGCGTGCAACCAAGATGGACTGTATATGAGGGTGAAGTAAATAACGACAAAGTAACCCCATACTCATTTAGAACAAAAGGAAAGAGTGATTTCTATCAGTATGATAATGGGGCATGGGCTCTTATAGATTTGGATCCTATTGTTGAGAAGCACTCGGTAGCCGGTATTATAATGGCTTCTAAGACCGGAAACGATGCAGCCGAGGTTAAGAACCAGAACTTTACGAAAACACAAATACCAAACAGCACCGAATGTTTAGAAGCTTGTACATCAACTATACAAGATTATGTTTCTTTTTTGGGTTCGACCGCTGGCGAAGTTTCCTATAAAAATGTGTTCAGTGGATTCTGTTTCAACGGAACCCGTGGACCAATGGTTCTTGACGGAAGAAACTATTGTGAAGATTTAGATGATAATATTATATTCTTCTCGTATATTGATGCTGTTAGATCAAAGACCGCCGAAGAAATGAAGGCGGATTCGGATCCTACTACCGTATCACTAACAACTAAATGTTCTTTCGTTGATAGCACCAAGAAGTATCCTCTAAAGACAATTGGAACCTGCTATGTTGGAAGTGGAACTGCCGGTATAGCAACCGGTGGAAAGACATGCGTATCAATATCATCATGTGATGGATCGGACGCCAGAGCAAACAAGTATAAGAGATACTTTGACGCTGATAATTATAATGAAGAATACGAATCAATTGTAAAGTATGCATATGAGTGGAATGGTGTGGCGTGGACAAGACGAGAAGATATGCCTGAAGATGTCGCTTTCCACTGCGGAGTCGGTGACGAAAAGTGGAGCGTCTTTTGGGGTGGATTACACTCCAGCATAGAGAAAGCGAATGTTACCGTATTCGTTCCTGGGTGTGATACATGGTATGATGTTATAGAAGCGTTCAACGGGGCGTTTAATAGATATGGAATTTGCGGATTGTCTGGTGAAATAAAGTACGCCGACTTCGCAAACACCTTTAAAGAAGTTGTAGATACTGGAATAAATGTATATCGTGTTCCGCCAGCAAACGCTGCTGCAACGGCTTCTAAGTATTACCCTGTTATAGAGGTAGCTTCATCATGCTCAAGTAAGTTTGATATAGATATATCTGTTGGTGTTAATAGCTCTGTCGATACATGTCCAGCGGCTACATCATCGCTGCTCGGCGTAAGACCTGAGTGGGGTGTTAAGTCGAGATATATTGGAAATGTTGAAAATCAGATAATAAATGCTACAATATCGGTAACTAAAGCTGGAACGACATCGCCAGGAAATCCGAATGACCCAGGTGTTGGAATATATATCGGATTATACGATGTATCAACTGGTAGCTACTTCCTGACCGCGTATTATGAGTGGAAACAGGATATGTGGTATGACGGATTTGACGCTGACTTGGCAGATGTTGAAATTGACCCACTTGCAAACATTTTTACCATAACACCAAAACCATCGTCAACTTCATATATATCATCTTACACCGATTGGGATATAACTGGTTCTTCTGTTTATTATTATGTTGGCGAGATATCAGCCGCTCCTGTTTCCGGTGCTTACACTATATACCAATACAATGACTATGGTGGATTCTACACTGCTTTAGGTCATCGTGGACACTACAAGCAGACAACGGTTCCTTTATCCGGTGATAAGATGTTTGTCACATGGTATGAGAGTGGAACCACTGTACTCGTAGAACCAATATCAGCCAACTATGACTGTGCATGTTCCGTATGTTTAAGTGGTGAGAATATATCCGCATCGGATAATAACATTGTATATGATGAAAATGCTTTAGCATCGTCTGAGAATAGTGATTGGGTCGGATACAATCGCACGGTGGACGCTGAATTATATAATTATAGATACACCAATGTATGTGACTTAGTTCTGAATAACTACAACAAGAATGTTCCTTCTGAGGGTGGAACACTCTTAGTTTCGGATAATAATGGCTCTAATAAGTGGATATGGTCAGTTCCATTCGACACGAATGGATTTGAAGATGTTGATACATTCTTCATTAAGAGAAGTCCAGTCGTATCTCCGTCCGAAGAAGGATTTGAGGTAATTCGCAATGTTGTCAAAGACGGTGGAGCTAGAGTTTCAAGAGCCATAGTCGCCGGTGCTGGTTCGTCGGGAATTGGATTGTATGGATTTGGAAAGTCCAACATGGATATTGTTAGCATATCTGGATTCAGCGACTATCAAAATGTTTCCGCCCCCGCTTCGTATGAAGACGCTATAAGAGTATTCCCATGGGTTGTTATAGGTGATGAGGGAACAATTGGTCCTCGCGGGTGCGTCGATATGTTTGACTCTGAGGGTAACTATTGGTTTGCCGTTGGTGATGCAAATAATAAGAAAACGACAGAAGTTGCAACCTCAGAAGAATATACCAATACCTTTACAATAGTAATGGTTCCGCCTTCCAAGTTTGCGGATTTCAATAATCTCATAGTAGCCAAGACAAACCTCAAAGCTGCTACCAACTCCCGCGACGGATTCGGTATAGCTAAACCATTCTTAGAGCAGAATGTTTCGTCTGGTGTATACACTGTCAACAAGACAGCAAGAAACCGCGAGGGATTGTTGGAAGCTATAAATGCATTTGATGGAAATAATATATTTGATGTATATGTTAAACTCTTCGAATATGTTTCACCAAATGTAGAAACAGAAGATAATGCCTTTATACTTGATAGCATATCAGCAATCCCTTCCGGATCGGACATAACTCCACCATACTATGATTCTGGATATTCTGAAATAGAAAAAGTAGAGTTATACGACATAGTTACTTCTAAGGATATAAACTGCCTAACATGCTATACATGTGGAAATGAAGAGCATATCAAGTATCTCGGAAAGAACTGGGTACAGCATTATCACGAAGAGTGGGCGGCACCATACATTCAGCATCCTCTCTCTGGAATATTCTCAAGGTCCGGTTTCAATGCATGGATAACTGCTGGGGATTGCCCACAGCGTTGGGGTACGGCGGTATGGTCCACTGTTGATGACGGAAGAGTTTGGATACACTATAAGAAGTCCAGATTGTTTGTTAACGACACTCGCAACCATCTTGTCTATTCAGTCATAACTTCATCGGTTGTTATTGATAATTACGCCCAGGATGCCGCTAAGGACAATCCAGTAATAAACAAGTATGATGAATTTATATTTAATCTTAGCGACTATGAAGATGATGAATTTATTATGGGATTGGTTGACGATCCTCTAAAAGTTAATGGTAAGATATGTGAAGAGCAAACAGCGGTAGTCGTTCCACAATCAGTGTGGGTTGAGTGCGTTAATAACTGCGAAAACTTTGTTACATATGCTCCATCTGGTTGCGTGTCTGACTGTGATGATGTGTATCTTGAAATGGCGACTGGCTGCCTCACTGGAAACGGAAGAATGCCTTCAAATTACGCTGTTGAAAACTTCGATCCAGATATTGGCTATACCGAATGGGCTACCAGCTTTGTAATGGAATACAAGCGTTCAACTAATCCAGACGAGGCTGGGGATGAAAAATATTACTACAAATACAATGTGGACGAAATTGGTTCAAACTGCATGAAGGACCGTGAAGGTATAAACGATCAGTCTATCGTCCAGACATCATGGCGCAGATTCCAAGATGGTGTTGGTTTGGGTGGGGACGCTCCGCTCTTCAATCGTCCTGGGACAAGTTTCTCCTGCAACAACACTATGACAAACTTCATAGGACAGAAGGCATTTGGTGATACGGATAAAGCTATAATATGTGGAGGATATGCTATCGAAGCGACTGGTGAATTGGCTTTCAATCATGCCTTCTGGAACTCTTTCACTCAGGGTCCGACATTCAAGTGGAATAGGTTTGTTATAAATCCAGAAGATACTGTCAATAAGAATTACACATATAGAAACTTGTCTCCTTTCTATAGTAACGGCGACCAGACACAATCCGACTCCATCCACGGTGGAATCGTATTCGATGTATCGGGTCCATCGACAGTAGAAAGATATGGACAGGTTATATTCAACGATACGAACGAGGCTATTGTTGAATTTGATGCCTTCCCTGAATATATACAGAGTAAAGATAAATACAGTATATCCTTAACTCCAAGCGATAACGTCCGTGTTTGGTGGGAAGATAAAGCTGAAGGCGGATTCACAATCAAGTGCGAACTCGAAAAGTGGACTGGAACCGTTGACTGGAGGATTATGTATATCGAAGAGATAGCTACCGATAAGATTGATGGAACAGATTCGCAAACAACATTCGACGGATACGAGGATAAGTAAGGAAACTATATGGCTGTAAATAAAAAAGCATTTCAAGTAAATGGTGTGGTGCTTAAGGGTTCCGCCGAAGCAACATCATATGATAAGTTGGAAAATGTTGATGTTGGATTGTTTACCGATGTAAACGGTAACTTAGTAATAAGAGATAAGTTTGTTACCGATGTATTGAATAAAGAATCAGTATCCCTCAAAGAATTATATACAAGAGTCAAGGGTGTATATTCCAAACTTAATGCAAACGGTGAAGCTGAACTTCTCTTTAAGGATGATACTGTTTCCAGACCATATTCTCTAAATGAAATAGTTACATCGTGTCAAAACTGGCGCAAGTTCCTCACCAGTGGTTCTCTTTGGTGGGTTGGAAGAGCAGAAATTGATCACAGCAGTTGTGCTAATCTCCCAAGAAAAGATGATACGGATGGTAAATTACGCGTATGGTCAATTGATAGATATTTGGCACAGTTGAATAACATACAGACATGCGCTAATGTCACCCCATTATCATTCTTTGATATGACTGTTGATAGAAACACTGGTAATCCTAAGTGGTGGGATGTTCAGAATCTTGAAATAGTTATGCCTCCAACTGATAACTATAAAGCCGCACTCATATCGGCTAAACTGGCTTTTGGTGGATATAACATAACGGAACCGGTAATGTTTAGATTGTATGACGCTACAACGGGAACTGAATTGGCAAGAACGGCAGTCACTCAGGCAAACTCTGGAAAGCTTGTATATCCACTACCGTTAACCTATTTCGGTCCAATGCCTACTGGAAACAATACTGGTAGATTTGGAAATATTACAACAAAGTCAGCATCCAATTGTGAAGAAGACTGCGGTTGTAACGACATTTCTTGCTCGGAAAGCGATCCGTATTGCACATCAACCACACCAAATACAACCAGTCGTGTATTTACTTCTGGTTCCCATTTGATAAAAGTACAATTCAGAGTTCTTGACTATCACCCCGATCATTGGGAAAGAACATTTGGCGTTGAGTTTGACAACGGTGATGGTGAGTCTGAATACGCTACATCATCAACAATAGACGCTGTGGTATTCAACACATCACCAGACTCTAAGTATACAAGATTACAGGGATCTGCCGACTTTCAAGACGTCTCGGAAGTTAAAATTGTTTTTGACAGTCCACTGGCTAATAACTCATATTCGATAACACTGTCACCGGATAATAATATAAATTGCTGGTATTCCGCCAAGTCCGCAACGGGTTTCACTATAAAGACAGAACTTCCTTTCCGCGGAAAAGTGGATTGGATATTACTCAATAACGCTGGAGGATAAGATGAAAGACCCATATTTAGTTGATTCGCTTATTATAGGTAGGAGTGAAAATAGAATAGAAAAGCATATAGATGGTTCTATCATATTTCGAGATGTAAATGTTCCCGGTGTTAGGCTTATAGACCTTTTGGGTGGAAATATTGTTATTGACCCTGCTATATATGTTGTAGTAGAAGTGGCTGATTGGACACTCTCGGGCGGATTATACTATATCAACATCCCACACAACTGGAATCTTTGCTATCCGACACTTACAGATGTAAAGATATATAACACGGACTACGAATTAATAGATGTAGATACTATAAAAGTTTACACAAATTATGTTACAATAAAAGTCATAACACCAATGAAGGTATATGTTTCATTAAAGAAGATATAATACATGACAGTATCATTTAAAATATATCAAGTAAAGAATAAAGCCGAACAGCAGGCTTATGTTTATATGGGGAAGCCGCGCTTGGACGCTGTGGCTGCGGAATCTTTCTACCCACACATGGAAAGTGCAAAATGTGAAGATGTTTATTTGTTTACCACGCTCGTTGGATCTAAGAATATACGATTAACGCCATCAACATTAACTCCCCGTGGCGCTGAAGATAATAATGAGATACTAAAAGATCCATTTATACATATCGACACCAGATGGTACCATTTTAGATACCCTGGTCGTGAAAACGACAATACGCTAAATCTTCCTCCAAACGATTTTGTCAAGACTCATTTTGGTAGCCGTGGTGACTATACAGTAGAATGGAGAAAATTAACAAGCGACGGGTCGGTTCTAATAAAACCAAGTTTATCAAGCACGGTATTTTGGAACGGTAAAAATTACATATCAAATTCCGAAGCCGGATACTCCGAAGCCCCCTTCTCGGAGAACATGTTAGATGATGATCTGATTTATTTAAAAACAAGACATTATATCGAAGTTATAAGAAATACCGTTAAATCAAATAGCTTGTCGGTTGTTTACAAGAAATATATTGATGAGTGTAAATGGAAATCTACATATCTTCTCAAGAGATTCCGTGGAAGCTACTGCGTCGATGTTAAAGAAGCTGGAAGTAGTATAAATGTTGGTGTAAAAGAAACAGAAAACAAGGAATGTGAGTGCGGTTGTATAACATGCTGGGAAATTGTAAATGGCGAAGCTATCTTGAAATACTCAAAATTGGATATGCAAAATCCAATAAAAGACGAGATAGAAGAATTTGAACAGGATAGAATAAATCTTATAAATCTTTGGGAGTCATATAAGGTTCACACAACGGACCCTGAAAACACAACTCCCGTTACGATGACATGGTTGGAGCAGTTTGAATATAATATTCTCAACAACATGGGATATAACCGTTTCGAGCAGTTTCCGCTTGTTGTTACGGATGAAAAGACGGTCGATGTCAAGTTCAATAGATATTCCGACAGACAAAACCGTTTCTACGGCATAAGCCCGAGAACAGCTACGAGAGAGCATCATGCTATGCCATGTGTTGGTAAACCGATGGATGATGCACCACACATTTATAGCTATACAAATACCCATTCCCTCTTCCATCCAGATTTTTACATGGAATCTATGAGCGGGTATTATGATAGATATGCAACTACACCGACAAAGATAATAACTAAGGGAAGAATAGACGATGGGAAGGAACGCGTTGTTGTTCCACCCGGAGTTATATTTAGAACATATAAAGCAGTTCCCGGTATCTTGAGTCTATACGAGTTAGATACACCATACAGAAGACCGGACGAATATCACTTCGCCGTAGACGGATATGGCAACATACTTGGTTATAAGTCTTTGCCATTCCCAGGATTATTGCACACGGAATATCCTTTAGAAGCAAGCGGACTAAGAACAACCGCTGTCGATGATGTTGATATGAGAAGTAACATCACTCAGGCATGGAATTGTTATTTTGATAGTGGAAAGACGGAATTCTGTGAAGACACCATTGACGAAATACACAGACACCGTATAGAAAATAATTATTATACTTTTACCAAGACTCTCAATTATAAAGAGCAAGTTGGTATTGACTCATGCGAGTATATGACTGGCACATCCACTGCAACATCAGCAGACGATGTATGGTCGATATCAGCCAACATGTCCACGCATAAGAAATTCCACTCGTCTGTTAAACTCTCAGACAATCGTATTCTTGTTACAGGTGGTTATGAAGTTCCTGACAGAATATTAAGTTCGTGCGAAATATACGATCCATCAACTGATACATTTACACCGGTAGCGAGTATGAACTATAGGAGATATGGTCATACATCCACACTGTTGACAACAAATGGAAATGTTATAGTTATTGGTGGATACAATGAAGAAGGAACGCTCAATCGTGTTGAAATATATGATCCTCTTTTAGATACATGGACCGAAGTAGCATCATGTAGATATAATAGACAGTTCCACACTGCTAATTTTATAGACGGTAATGTTTTGATTGTTGGTGGCTATAGAAATGATTCTGTATGTAGAAATACAAACACCAATAGTTATATAAAAACATGTGAGATATATGATCCAATTCTGAATAAATGGTCAGTTGTTGGAGACTTAACATCCCCAAGAATAGATCATTCATCGACGGTTTTTGTCAACGGTGGATATGATAAAGTTCTCATATATGGTGGATATGACGGATTCAACCTCGTTGACACCTATTCGATTTATGATTCCAACACACAGGATATTACAAATTACTCAACTGTTGTACCAAAGAGAAGGAAACATACAGCAGAAACCATAGACCCTGGTGATAGAATATTGTTAATCGGTGGTTACGATGATACTGGCGCTCTCAGCACATGTGACATATTTACTTCTTCACTGTCCGTATTTCCAACATCGAATATGAGTGAAGCGAGATTTGGTCATTCGTCAATATCAATTGGCGGAAATAAAATTCATGTTACTGGTGGTTACGACTTCATATCATATAAGTCATCGACTGAAATGTTTGATGTCTCCAGTTTATTGTGGACGCCATCGAACATTATGACGGTTAATAGATATAACCATACATCACATTACGATAACATTGGTGACACTACTATTTGTATAGGCGGATTTAGTGAAGCTGAAATATATCCGGAAATGATAAGCGGTGGGGCTACACATACATACGTCAACATTCACCATTGCCCAATATGGATAGATAAGGATATATTCTGCTCCTACTACTTTGTTGAGAATCCCAAGAGATTTGACGAGAATGACTACAATAAGGATTGTGGAATAGTAATTTCATGTGAGTCCAGTAGTTCGTCAAATGCAGAATCGTCGTCTTCATCTTCGTCATCTTCATCTTCCGGCGAGGTATCAAGTTCGTCACAAGATAAAGTCACTATAATTGAAGTTGATTTATTTGAAAACGATGTACCAGATATTCCACCGGCACAAGCATCATCGTCATCTTCTATAGATGAAGTATCTGTTGCAAGACCACCCGTTTCATATAGTGATGACATTATAACCGTTAACAGTGTCCACGGGTTTGTTGATGTTAATGAAGCTGGAACATACAGCTTTACAGTTCCTTCCGGAGTTAACAGATTGAAGATAATGGCATGGGGTGCTGGCGGCGGTGGCGGCGGATACGCTCATATTGATGTCACGAACCTTGATAAAGAACACTCCATAACAAAATCTTCAGGTGGAGGCGGTGGGGCTGGTGGTTATGTTAAGACAATACGAAATGTTACACCGTCAACAACCATAACTTATGTTGTTGGTGGGGGCGGTGATACTGGCGAATCAGTCACAATCAATGGTAAGACAAATACTGACGGTAGTATCTCTTGGTTTGATGCTAATTTAAACCTTGTAGCCGAACCTCATATAATAAAGGGAGTTAATGGTGGAAACGGCGGTAACAGTACGGTATATGGTATAACAGCGTATGGTGGTCGTGGTGGAATTGCGGGAACCGTACAGAGAGGAAATGGTTTGGCTGGTATTGGTGGCAATGGATCGTCTGGAGGAACGGCTACATCTCTCGTTGGCTTAGATGTATATGGTGGACAGAGTGGCGAGGACGGGGAATCAATTTATGAGGGTAACAAAGGTCCGGTGATGTTTGGTGGAACCCATGGATTCCCACAAAACCCATCCGGTGGTTTGTGTCTCATTCCGGGCGCCGGTAACGGTGGCGATGGACATAAGAACCATACTGAAAGTATTTTGGGTGGACAGGATGGAAGAGTTAGAATAGAATGGTAAGGATATAAAGTGGCTGACACAACGCAAGTATTACCTTTTGCTGTTTACGAACCGAGAAACCTCGGTTCAACGAGAGCGTATGCGTATCTCGGTAAGAATGTATCCGATGGTATAAAAACATTTGAACAGTTTGCTGGAGACGAGAGAACGGTTGAAAGTTGTTTGACAATACTAATGTTCGCCTCCATTATAGGTGGCAAACAAGTCAGAATTGACACTTGGACTAAAACCGACCCTCATACTTTTATAGACCAGAGGTTTTATGATATTCGTCCTTTCAGATACTTGAAGTCGTGGGATAAAAATTATAATCCTCCAAAGGATGTTAAGCTGCAAGAATATATTGATTCGCTGGAGGGCGTTGTTGACGAAACGCTTCCGTACAATAGCGTTATTCATGAAAGAGGGTTGACATATCTCAACAACTTTGATCCGGTTTACTATATAAGAAAGCTAACATCCGATGGCTCTGTTGTTATAAACTCTAATAACTTCTCATTTTGGTGGGGTGAAAACGCTGCCGAGAATGGTGAAGTTGTTAATAGAAACCCTGACAACCATTTATACTTGGAAGCTCATGAATATAAGGTGGAGTGTGAGGGTGGCATAGGTGTTTGTCCGATAAAGGAAGCTAAGGTTGATAAAAACCGTAATGGCTTAACATACATAATGCGTGACTTAAAGCCAGGAAAAGATGTAGCTTTATTTGAGTATGACCGATGGGTTAATAGTAGAGACGGTTTGGTATTTGAAGATTTGAGTGACTTGCTACCGGAGGGCGTTCATCAAATATCTCAATTCAAAGTATGTAGTGCGAAGTTTTTTGGCGGTAATCTATGTCCGGTAAGTAGTAGCTCAAGTAGTAGCTCATCCAGTAGCTCATCCAGTAGCTCTTCCTCAAGCTCCAGTTCTTCTAGTAGCTCATCCAGTAGCTCATCCA
>JACCDP010972032.1_pt1 | contig 23921 bp, 6 predicted proteins | sample 7445841 | NCBI WGS metagenome assembly JACCDP01 (sample SAMN15323441, study PRJNA562643) | freshwater metagenome | isolation source: river surface water | place: USA:Blue River Watershed | collected 2017-08-17
AAGATGCCGAAACGACGAAGGATGTCATGGAATAAATATGGATTCTTAACTTCTGCAGACCGCGTATAATCTAAAAAGCGCTCGTACGCATCGAAGCACATAATTTCACGTGACAAACGCCAAGGATCGATGGGATCTGCAAGTTGGAATGTAGCTACATAATTTGGATAGGATTGGACCCATGTGCGCCATCTCTTTACAATGGCATCCGTGATCGGAACGGGATCGGGACGTACGAACAATGAAAGCAAGTGTCCGTTCTCCAAAGTAAGGAACGTCATAGGATCCAGCTTTTTAGAAAGCCATTTTACGAATGCACGTTTGTCGGGCATATCAAGGCTATTGGCAATGGCCGAAAGGAAACTGTCATCTGCGTGGTCAATACCACGGCGTACAAGACACTCTTGAGATGTCAGGGTTTTGGAACACATAGCGTGGGAAATATTAGGAAACAAAGCATCGTGGAGTGGCTTGGGAACAACTCCATAGCGGCCTTTTGCGATGGGCGCGGGCTGCGTAAGCAAGTAATAATCTTGTTTTTGGTTTGCGTCGTTTGTGGATGTAGCTACATCAGGCGGCGGTGTTGACGTTGAAGGCACGGATGGATCACACTTTTTCAGCTCTTCTTTGATTTTTGGCTGTGGACGTTTCATGCAACATGGCAAGCACAATCCATGAGCACCGCGGGATTTGTGGAAGCCAATATGATGGATGACTTTCGGATCGTTATTCCAATACTCATGGTCAAAGGGTAGAATCGGATCTTCACCTTTGGGGCATTTCTTACCGTGTTTTTCATACTGTTCGGGAGTCATTGGTACTTTAGAGTTAGGGCACCAAATACGTGGGCAGAAAAACACATGTTTCTTGTTAGGATCACTGCCATATTCATAAAAATTGTCAATGGCTTGTCCAAATTCAGTTTTATCCAGTTCATCCTTTTCCTTTTTAGAGAGCACGACAGGTTGGCGGAAATTGGTCACCATACACGAGCGAGCATAGTTCTCCGTTTCAACAAAAATGCGCGGATCGGCTTGTTGTAGCATGCTAAGGAAGTGTCCTTCGTATTCTTTTCCAATGCCACCGCCAATGGAAACACTACTTCGAGAGCTTTCCGCGGACTTGCTGCTTTCAGAGGGTGTTTTTGAAGGGGGCTTTGCTACTTCTTTCTTCGGCGCGGGAGGTGCTTTTCTTACTTTCGGCTTTTGTGCTACGTTGGTGGCACGGGCGACGCAAGACCGAAGCCAGTGAAGCGCATTCCGCATTTCGTCAAGGGATGGACAATTTTCAACGGTAACGTGAAATCCTAATGCGTACGGTGATACTTTCATCAGCACCCCTGTTTCTATCTGTTTGACTGTAGCTACATTTCCAACCTCGTTGGCTTGTTCTAGATAGGCGGTTGCATCTTCCAGAGAGAACCCGTGTATTTGTACCAGGTTTTGTACGATTTCTGTAGCGCTAGCATTCCCAAACATCATAAGAGATCGGATGTATTGTGTGACATCCAAGTTGATATGGTTTGAAGATCTCTTGTATAAAAATTCAAAAGATGTTTGTGTGGATTGAACAACATGGAAAACAGGAAGCAAGCTGGATATGACTGAAGCAAGGCTTTGCAGTGCGACTCCATTTTTGGTAAGATCGGTGCGCATAGACACATTCTTGAGCTGCGTTGTTACTTTCGCTTTGATTACGGATGCCAAGTGTTGCACAAAATCCACGTGATGTGCTTGAACAGTATCCAAATCTTTTTGGTCCCTAGAATCAATCACATAGGTGATGCGTATTTCACCTTTTTGATCCAAAAAGCATTTTGCAAATGTTTTGGACGTTGTGAAAGGGCTATATAGGACGATCGCTCCATCCGTGACAGGCAATCGTTCATAACGCATCCATTGCATGAGTGTATCAGCTGGAATACCATGATGTTCATACACTTTGTAAAGAACGCGACTGCGATCGTCAACCCATTGGACAAAAGGTATCTTTTTATTTGCGGTAACGAGATCAAATATTTCTGATAGCATGGGTACATTCCGAACAGAACCATGATACTCGACACGGGTGAACACACATCCGCGATATGCAATATCATGCGATGAACCCGTCTGCCAAACAGAAGACAACAGCTCATCTTCTTTTGCAATGACTGTTTTAGTACGCAATTTACCCAGATCGGGGAAGTAATAACTATTTTGAAGCTCTTCGGGAACATCATCGCGGAATGCAATGTTCATAATAGCAGAAGCACGGATGAGTCCATTAAGGGTGAAGGATAACTTGGGTTCTTCTTTTGCCGCCGCATTTATATTCGCCTTAAAAGGATTGACGTGATATCCATTGTTTATCCACGGTCCATTTGGCGAAAACAAAAGAGGTTGTGAACGCCAAGCGTATGGCAAAGATGGCTGATCTAATTCGTGTGCTATTTTTGTGAGAACATTAACCACTGTCTCATCAGGGTATACGGTAATAGGTATCACGCGTTTGCTCATCCCATTACGTGTCCAATGATGTACGGTTATCTCCGTCCTCTGCACGGGAACTGGTTCCGAACATTCCATCACTCTACACATACGGGCGAAAAAGGATTTGCACATGGAGGCGTCGGCACTTTTCAGAAATGATTTCTCACTTTTGTGTAGTATGGAAAAAGAATCTAAACCAGATGAACAAACGCCGTCTGTAAAAGACATCCCTGTCATGTGGAAAATAATCATCGTCGCGGTCATTCTTATTATCATCGTCGGAGTTGTCGCAACTCTATGGAAGAGCGTTGGTGGTGTTGCAAGAAAAGGTGGCAAAGGGCGCTGGGGTGCGCGTGGAGGCAATTGTGGATGCTCAGGGGTCCCAAATTAAAATTAGGCAATCAATGACTCTTTGTGATCCGTAAAATAATCGTTAAGAACCGTCCACAAAGTGTATCCCTCATTCTCGGATACATTCCGAAGTGTCGGCCGCATAAATGCTGTACGCATAATTAGCAGTCGTTCTTGGGCCCTTTGACGTATCATCTTATAAAACGTGTGAATGGAGGTATTTTTATTCATTTTTGACATGTACGTAATCAATGGTTTTTGCACTACACAAGAATGATACTCATTGTATGGCTGCGTTGAAGTCTCAAAGATATCTGCTATTTCAGGATAAGACGTCAACACCGTGATGGATGTAGGAGCGTCATATATGTGCCATTTTGGACCGAAACGACGCAACATCTCTACCAAAAACGCCACAGGAACCTTTGGCAACCACACTTGTGTATAAATTCCTCGTTTTTCCAATTCTTGATGAATGTACGCATGAATAATGTGCTTATGTGCACTCTTCAATGTATGCACTCCCAAAGGATCAATGACTTCAATAAGATGTCCCCAAAACTTGCGAATGCGACTTGTGCACAAACGTCCCGCATAAGACCCTTTGTTATACAACATGAACGAACGTCGAATACATTGGTGAATAAAGTTATCAGGGGAGTCCGATTGACTCATCATGAGTTCCAACGTATCTCGATACGTTTTTTGCCAGCGTTTCCAAATACTTTTTTGCGTGAATAACGCATGCAATAACCCACCTAGATCGGTTTTGTGGACTTTGACATTGATCTCTTCGTCTTTTAAAGAGTGATGTGTCACATAATCAAATACATGCATTGGAGCATATGGCATCATTTGTAATGTTGCATTAGTAACGACCATAATGTTTTCATCTTGTACTTGCGTGTATGGCTCGTATACTTCATATGCATTATGTAGCATCTTGATGACGAGAATGTTTGCTTTGCTACGACCCATTACGGAGTAATAGTAAGGATGATCACAAATATGTGGTACCGCGTGTTGCACAATGAGCTCTTGAATATCTGGCAATATCTCCGTATAAATTGTATCTTCTTCCCTTAGCCACTCGTTGAAGGCAAGTTGAAATGCATATGTTGACCAAAAACCTAAACGATGCATTGCAATTGCAAGAGTGAGACCATTGCAAATTGTATACCCATTATTTTCAATCATTTGAATGGTCAAGTCCGTATGCTGTCCGCACAAAACCACGCGTTGTGGAAATGTATTTGAAATGTAATACAAGACGTCTTGATACTTGGTTCTGTAGTTCAACAAAGGGACGGTCACTACTGCAGGATTTTTTCCATACCGTCTCAGCCAATGTAACATATCCACATGCGTATCTTGCACGTCCAAAAACCTTGTAAACATTTCGGGATCCCTCGTCGCAACATAAAAGCCCAGCGATTTCACTTTTGATGAAAGTGATGGATACGGTGTACGCATTTGCACCCATGTCCGCATATACATGTGATCATGGATTTCCACTTCATCCCAGTCTTGCATTTGCCTTTGTGCTGTCGCTAACAGCTTGTAAGGAGCTGCAATTTCTTCCCGTGGACAAATGTCGAATGGGACGCGCTTAAATGGATGCGTCACCATCACGGTATTGATGCTCGGACATTCAATCCGATTCATTCTCAAAAACTATATGTAAGTTACGTTTGCGTCTTTATATCGTGACTGGCGCTCCGCGAAAGCATCCAAACAGATCGGAAACAAATGGATCCACATTCCCAGGAGGCTACTAACAGTACATTAACATCTTACTCATCTTTCATCACGAAAACTATTTAAGGGTTAGCCAACATGGTATATGTAACATGTAACATGTAACAAGAATGCTATGCAATGCTTAGCATTCAAGAAGCCTCTATCGCACTCGGAGTGTCAAAGTCCACCCTGCGGCGTTGGGATGCCGAAGGCCGTATACCAGTGTCAAGGTCACTTACAGGTAGAAGAATGTTTGACATCGACGCAATCAAAGGTGCCCAAACAAAACATATCATCCTCTACGCACGCGTTAGCAGTCGAAAACAAATTGATGACTTGCAACGACAAAAAGCATATCTACGAGACAATCTACCTCCGCAGTTCAATACAGCACAATGCAAAGAAATCAACGACGTCGGATCAGGCATCAATTTCAAAAGAAAAGGTCTTACAACCCTTTTGGAACAAGTCTTATCAAACACTGTACAAACAGTTGTCGTGGCTTCCAGAGACCGATTGTGCCGCTTTGGGTTTGAACTCGTGGAATGGATGTGTCAGCAACATGGAACCAACATCTTGGTTCTCAACAACCAAGATACAACCCCTGAACAAGAGCTTGGAGAAGACCTCATGTCCATTGTTCAAGTGTACTGCTGTCGATGGAATGGAAAAAGAAGGTACAAAAACAATCACCAAGTGCTTGAAGTTACGTCTTCGTCCAACACCTCAACAGAAGCACACGCTGGAGCAATGGGCACATGCGTCACGTTACACCTACAATGTAACAACGAGTGCCCTCAACAACCCAAATCTACCAAAAAAGTCTAAGAACAAGTTGAAACTTCGAGACCGTTATGTGACTGCAACAAGTCGCAATAAAGTCAAAAACAACTTTTTCTCCAACAAGTCTTGGTTGCTCGAAACACCTAAAGCGGTGCGCAAAGGTGCAGTAGATGATGCGTACACTGCATACAAAGCATGTCATACAAATTTACGTAATGGGAATATCAAGCATTTTGATATTGGTTACCGCTCTCGTAAAATGCAAGACATGCATGGTTGGTCGCTTTACATTGAATCCAACAATATAGCACGTGTCGATAACAATCTAAAGATCTTTTCAGAATCTCTAGGTGACATGCGTTATTATAACACCCATCAACTGAAGAAGCTCATTTCAGGAAAAACAAAACAGTTGAAGAAGTGCGTTAAGATTCAACCCATAGCAGATTGTCGGTTGCAAAAAGACGCATATGGAGATTATTACCTAAACGTGCCTATCAGTGTTGAAAAAAGTACACCAAAAAGTAAAGGTATTGCATCACTAGATCCTGGTGTGCGAAAGTTTATCACTTCGTATAGTCCTGACCGCGAAGAGTGCTACATGTATGGTGTCCGTTTTATGGAAACACTATGGCCATTGTTATTTCGCTATGATCGTCTTCAAACCGAAGGTAAGCGTTCAGAGATGAATCGTGTGCTGAAACGCATACGAAATTTAAAACAAGAGATGAAGTTTCAAGTGGCCAATGCACTGACAAATCGTTATGACACTTTATTAGTGCCAAAGTTGGACACAACGCAGTTGATCTCATCGCGTGGGTTGAAAACCAAAACTGCACGCCGTGCGATGCAAAATACAGGTCATTGTGGATTCTATGACCATCTACAGCATAAATGTCAAGAGAGAGGAGTACGTTTTGTACCTGTTACAGAAGAGTATACTTCACAGACATGCCATCGGTGTGGTACCCTTACCAAAACAAGTGCAGAAACAAGAAAATGCAGTAGATGTGGTTACATAGGAGATCGTGACATAATAGCATCCCTTAATATTCTCTTGAAAGCAGTTTCAGCGGAGCATTAAGGGGTGCGAAGCCCAGTTGAGGGCAATGTTATCATTCTGGAGATATATGGAACTCATGGATTCTACACTGCTTACAGTGTGGTTGAAGTCTTTATACATATATTAAGGATAGATTGAATAACTAGAATTCAACGGTTTCGATGCATGATGAGTAATCGGCTTTTCATACCTCACAGGAACTACTGGAACATATACAAAAGCATCAGGTGTGTCATCCAATTTCTTAGCTACACGATGAATGTCAAAAATATTCTTTGATCTTTGCTCAACATCATACAACATTGGCTCCATATCGCTATCTTTGTCGTTAATCGTACGGGACACCTGGGAGTTCAACGAAACACCTACTGGAGCGAGTGCAGAATTCACATATTTACCGAAATCCACAAACCCTTCTTTTTGCTTCCCAGGCACTACTGCGCTTGCTACGTCCACTTTCGCTTGTTCATCGGGTTTGGAAGCAACAATGGCTTTATCAACAGTGCCCGTCGGTTTTACATCGGCAGGCACAGCATCATAGGTACGTACTAGAATGGGTGGATCGCGAACTTCTGTAGGCTTCGCGGATTCCTTCATATCCTTAGCACGCGCAAGCAAGTCTTTCTTACTGAATGTATCATCGAACATTTGTAGCGTCTTCTCTTTTGATAGCTGGAAGGCATTCAATAACTTCTTCTCAAAATCAGGGTACTTGGCATCTTGCAAGAAAAGTCTGAAAGCTGGCTCTTCATACTCCAAATAGATCAGAATGTCGCGCAACGGCATCAACAACGTAACAGGAATGTTTGCGGTTCTCTCGGCAAAATAGATATCGGCTAGATATGCCATCTGCTTCTTTTCATGAATAATGCGGTCCAATTCGGGTGTCAATGCATTGGATTGAACTTTGATGATACGCAAGTACTCGTCGGTATCCATCAACCTACCTTCCAATACATCCAACGCAAGTTTCTTAGTGAGAGCATCGGAAAGCTCTTGTGCTGTCGGTTGGCGTTGAAGCACCTTGTCATATATACGAATGATATCTACTTCTGTCGGCACATTGTCAGATGTAAATCCTTCTTTCAGAGAAGAACTGCAATGCAACCACCAGCCACATACAAACATAAGGACAACGAGTATAGCATATACTAGAAGCATTATTTCGTTTCTCTACAATAGACACTAGAGGAAAAATAATGAAAACGGATGTGGTCATTGTCGGTGGAGGTATTTCGGGATTATACACAGCACTCAAATGCCTACACTATGGAATGCGCGTCACACTTTTAGAGAAAATGGATCGTCTTGGAGGTCGTGTTCACTCCATTTATCAAGATCCTTACACTTTGGAGGCAGGCGCGGGTAGGTTTCATGAAAACCACCGTCTTGTTCGCGAGCTCATCGCATATTTTGGACTTCACGAAGCTAGGTTGCATACGCGCCACACTTTTCAAACGGATCCCTCTTTTCATGAAGCTCCATCAATTCACAAAGTTTTAGATTATGTAAAGACGCGTCAAGTACCATCAGAAGTCTTACAACAAATTCCATTCATAAGCCTTTGTCAAACGGTACTTGGGCGCCCACTCGCCCAGAAGGTTGTTCATGCATTTGGATACAATGCTGAATTTGAACTGATGAACTCATACGATGCTTTGCGAATGTTTGAACGCGACTTTGCCGCCAATGCAAAGTATTATCATTGTAAGGAAGGGCTTTCTGCCCTCATTGAACATATGGTATGGGCCATAACATATTTAAAAGGTCGCGTGTTTACGCAAACCGAAGTCACGGATGTCAAAAGAACGCGTGATGGATTCAAAATATCGGCAAAAGATGGCATGGGCAAGCCTCGAGTCTACTTTTGTTCGGCCGTAGTGTGCGCTATTCCCAAGGCAAACTTAGAAGAGCTCAAGTTCTTCTCCCAAGATCAACGTAATCTTATGAATACCGTGGTTCCCGTGAGCCTCCATCGCATCTATGGTACGTTCCCTGTCGCAAATGGAAAAACGTGGTTTTCAGGTATTCCCCGATCAACTACGCAAACAAAAATTCGGCAATTTATTCCTGTAGACAAAAAATCAGGGTTGGCGATGGTATCTTATAGTGACACGTCCAACGCAGATTTTTGGAAGCGATGTGCAGACCAAGGTACAAATGCTTTGAAGAAACAGTTGCTGAAGCAGTTGCATGTCACTTTCCCTGACGTAGAGTCTATTCCTGAACCAAAATGGCTGAATTCATACTATTGGCAAGCAGGCGTTCATATGTGGAAACCAGGCGTGGATTCTCAAAGTATCATCCCGCAAGTACAGCAAATTCTAGGTAACAATAGTGCTTTCTACATCGTAGGCGAAGCATATGCAAAAAACCAAGCATGGATGGAAGGCGCCCTTGAATCTGTAGAAGCCATCTTCAAGTCCCTTGCTTCACATATTGATCGCGTGTATGCTGCTCGAGCGGGTGCAGATGACATGACCTTTGATGAATATATGCGCCAAAAAAAGCATGTGCTAGCAAAGAGTGAGCTAGCTGGCCTAAAAAAGATGTACCCTGATGTACTCTGGGTAACCATTCGCGATCCTGAAGATAAGTCACTGAGACTTGTTGATGTTACACAATGGGCTCGAATGCACCCTGGAGGAGACGTTTACACATCACGTAAGCATAAGGATATTACAAACGATTTCTTCAACGTTCCCTACCATCGCGACATGAATGGCAAGATCAAACCTTCTGTCGTCGAAAAGATTCGGATGTATACTAAGGCCGTGATTCAAGCTGGTTGATACGGTTGTTGAGATCAATGACGTGTCCAGTCAACTCTTTGACAGCCTCAATGAGAACACCTACCATATTTCCGTAAGCGACGGAAAGGCCATTACTAGCCTCCGTCACTACTTCAGGAAGAACTGTCTGGACTTCTTGTGCGATAACTCCTACTTGTTTTTCACCCGTGTCGGTACGCTTGTAACCCACACCACGTAACTTGAACACAGTTTGAAGTGCATCAGTAATCGTATGAACATCTGTCTTCATGCGTGCATCTGAATATGCGGTGATACTGTCTGATGCAAAAATCTTTCCGCTCACATGTAGTTTATAAACGGGTGCTGTGGTACCCACTCCTACATTTCCATTTGCATCAAACCGCACACGCTCTGTGCCAGCTAGCTTGATGCTGACATTGGAGTTAACTGGATGGAATATGCCCGTGTTGGTATCACCTGACCAAGTAAAGGAGTTCGAAGCTACCAAATTGCTTCCATACATCGTGCTAGAAGAGTATGTGTCTCCCATGACATGCAAATTGTATTGAGGAGATGATGTGCCGATTCCAACTTGGCCTGAGCGAAGTACAACACGTTGTTCTGTTGAATCACTATACAAGATGAGTTCTCCGATTTCAGCATATTCACCAAAGATACCACCTTGTGTTGATTGAATGATGAAGCGTACGTATTTTACATTTTGAACAGGCGTAGCTGTAGTGTATGTGACCAAATTTTGTAATCCAATCCAAGATTGATTCGTTTGCATGACAAAATGTGTCCACGTGACTCCATCGGGACTAGTTACGATTGTAAATGTTTTTGGGTGACGATGAGGAGAACTGGATGCTTGCCCTCCTGCGTACCATTTGATTGTCTTTAGTGCAATCGCAGCAGGCAACTGCAATTGAACCCATTCACCCATAAAAGGTTCTAAGAAACCAGATACTGGCGTGCTTGCAGAACCAGTGTATACTCCCCCAGTAGTATATTTCAACGCGGATATCCATTGATTCACGTCATCGGTATATGCAAGAGGCGGTTCTCTATTGAACGCATTGAAAGCGGCCCATTGAGACCCAAGTTCAGAACTAGCGTTAGCGATGTATGGCTTGCCATTCATTATAGTGACATTTGATGTCATCGCCAATGGTGGGTATTCGGCATCTTCTATGCCAACTCCACCAAACGTAGCGTCTCCTGCGACATGAAGTTTACTGTTAAGACCACCTAATCCTCCGATGCACACACTATTGGAGGCATAAAAGTTGGCAGCATTCATGTCTAAAAGGGTATTGGCCCTGTTTACAACGGAAAGCGTACCTACGGTTGCATCGGATTTCAATCGAGTGCCGTCCATATCAATTGTGGAACCCGACAGGTACAGATCTTTCCAGCGCATGTTTGAAGAACCCAAGTCATATGTATTAGAACTTGTAGGTACAATATTACCCGTCACTGCGATTCCACCTTGTACATGTAACTTTTGCGTTGGCACGGTAGTACCAATTCCCACATTACCTGAAGATGTAATACGTACGCTTTCAGCCCCACCCACTGTAAAGCCAATACTGTTTGTAGTAGCATTAAACAACCCCGTTGTGGAATCTGAATTCCAACTTATGGATGGTGCAGCAGCTGTGCCTGAAGATAGTCCTAGTAGTTTTGATGCATAAACATTGCTGCTGTTATAGAGTTCTCCTACAACATGAAGTTTATACTGTGGGCTCGAAGTTCCAATACCAACATTCCCGTTGTTAGAGATGAACAAAGCAGGGTCGCCCACTTCAGCATCATAGAATTCTGCGACGGTATTATTGCCACTTTGAATCACCTTCAATGCGGGTCCAGTGCCTGCATTGTTGATCACCATGTTTTCAGTGTTGGATGTCACCGTATTGAGAGTAACAAAGTCTCCAAGGATGGTCAAATTACTTGCGGTAACGGTACCCGTGGAGAATATGTTACCCGATACGTGCAGCTTGTGCTGAGCAACAGTTGTGCCAATGCCGACATTGCCTGTATTATTGATAATGAAAGGGGTCGAATCTGCCGTTAGGAACCCACTGTCATCCACGCGGAACAGATCTCCACTTCCACTTTGGGTGACGTGCAGACGGGCGATCGCAAGTTGAGTGCCAATACCAACATTCCCATATGAAATGATGTTATTGACGTATGTATTCGCATATTCCATGACTCCAGTGGTGAACGTGAGACCATTTGTTCCTACTTTTGAAATTTTCACTCCTTCAATGTCCAATGCACTACTGGACAAGTAGAGATCGCGCCAACGCAGGTTGGATGAACCTAGGTCGTACACATTGCAAGCCGTAGGAAGTACACTTCCAGTTGCCGCGATCGAGCCTTGAACTTGCAAGGTATACAAAGGATTCGTAGTACCGATACCCACGTTACCATTTGCATTGATGGTAACCGTTTGCGTGGTTGTTTGCACGTTCAAAGCAGTCGGTAGACGAGCGTTTGCAAGAGTACCGCTTGTTATGAGAGTGGCATTAAGATTGGACAAAGATGCTCCATCTGCAGATACACTCGTCACCGAAATATTGGCAGGAAGTCGAGCATTTGCAAGCGTTCCAGACGTAATCAGAGTTGCATTTAGATTGCTGAGAGATGCGCCATCTGCCGCTACACTTGTCACGGCGATATTTGCGGGAAGACGAGCGTTGTCAAGAGTACCACTTGTTATGAGAGTGGCATTCAAGTTGGACAAAGTTGCACCATCCGCAGAAACGGTAGCGACGGAAATAGCTGAAGGCAGACGCGCATTCGCCAATGTACCACTCGCGATGAGGGTTGCATTTAAGTTGCTTAATGAAGCACCATCACCTGTAAGAGATGACACGGAAATGCTAGCTGGGAGACGTGCATTCGGTATTGTACCCGTGGTTAAATACGATGCATTCAAGTTGCTTAATGAAGCACCATCCGCGGATACTGTGGCTACCGAAATTGCAGCTGGAAGACGAGCATTTGCTAGTGTCCCTGTTGTGATAAGGGTTGCGTTGAGGTTGCTCAGCGAAGTACCATCCGCAGATACGGTGGCAACCGAAATAGCCGAAGGCAAGCGAGCATTGTCAAGCGTACCTGATGTGATGAGTGTTGCGTTCAGGTTGCTCAAAGATGCGCCATCACCTGCAAGGGTTGCAACTGAAATTGCAGAGGGGAGACGTGCATTGGCAAGCGTTCCCGTTGTGATAAGGGTTGCATTCAGGTTGCTTAGTGAAGCACCATCCGCAGATACGGTGGCAACCGAAATAGCCGAAGGCAAGCGAGCATTATTCAGAGTACCCGTTGTGATAAGGGTAGCGTTGAGGTTGCTGAGCGAGGCACCATCTGCCGAAACAGTTGTTACAGATATAGCTGAAGGCAGACGAGCATTGGCAAGCGTACCTGTTGTAATAAAGGTAGCGTTCAGGTTGCTTAACGAAGCACCGTCCGCAGATACGGTGGCAACCGAAATAGCCGACGGCAGACGAGCGTTATCAAGAGTACCTGTTGTGATAACGGTTGCGTTCAGGTTGCTCAGCGAGGCACCATCTCCTGCAAGGGTTGCAACCGAAATTGCAGAGGGGAGACGTGCATTGGCAAGCGTCCCAGTTGTGATGAGAGTCGCGTTAAGGTTGCTGAGAGATGCGCCATCACCTGCAAGGGTTGCGACCGAAATAGCCGAAGGCAAACGAGCATTCGCAAGCGTACCCGATGTGATGAGTGTTGCATTCAAGTTGGAGAGCGATGTACCATCTGCAGATACCGTGGCAACCGAAATTGCAGAGGGGAGACGGGCATTGGCAAGCGTTCCCGTTGTGATCAAGGATGCATTGAGGTTACTGAGAGATGCACCATCACCTGCAAGAGTTGTGACTGCAATATTAGCAGGGAGACGAGCATTGTTGAGTGTACCCGATGCAATCAGAGTTGCATTCAAATTAGACAACGATGATCCATCCGCAGAAACAGTGGCAACCGAGATAGCAGAAGGCAAACGAGCGTTGGCCAATGTGCCACTTGTCATCAGGGTTGCATTCAAGTTGCTAAGAGAAGCACCATCTGCGGATACTGTAGCGACCGAAATGGCAGAAGGTAAGCGAGCATTGTCGAGAGTACCTGATGTGATCAAAGTCGCATTGAGATTGCTCAACGATGTTCCAATGCCCGAAAAGCTTGAAGCCACTACAGATCCTGTAATGCGGGCGTTACCTACCACGTCTAGATATTGAGAAGGAGAAGAAGTATTGATACCCACAAATCCACCATCTGCAATTATAAGAGCAACATTGGTATCATCGACAAAGCGTGCAATCGGCTCGGCACCTGTTTGTACAACTTGAAGGGCGGGCCCAGATCCTGCATTTGTAATCACCATGTTTTCCGTATTCGATGTCACAGTATTGAGGGTTACCGTCTCACCGAGAACAACGAGATTGGAAGCAGTGATGGTACCAGATGATACGATATCCCCAGCTACATGCACCTTGGAAGTTGGGTTGTTGACACCCACTCCTAGATTGCCACTCACAATCAAGCTATTGGAGGGTGCGGTTGTGACACCTGCGTAAGTACCTACAGCCATACTTCCGCGTACGTCTAGTGTGTTCACAGCTGGTGTAGTGTTGATTCCCACATTACCACCTGAATATGTAGCGGTCGTACCTGATAGGACAAATGTCTTATTTGACAAACTGTTATAATCACCCGTTGTAGCGACTGCAGCTAAACCAGACACTGCACCTGCTGTAATTGCAATGTTACATGATGAAGCAAAAGTCACACGTCCTTTATTGTCCACCGTAACTACGGATACTGTATTATGACTTCCATATGTACCCGCAACAACACCCGAGACTGCCAATCGAGTTGCATCAAGTGTTCCCGATGTAATCAACGTAGCATTCAGGTTTGAAAGTGAGGCACCATCACCTGCAAGGGTTGTTACGGCAATATTTGCAGGCAGTCGAGCATTTGCCAAGGTCCCTGACGTGATGAGAGTTGCGTTCAAGTTTGATAGAGAGGTACCATCACCCGAGAACGTAGCCACAGATATAGCTGCTGGCAACCGTGCATTCGCCAGGGTTCCCGAAGTGATTAGAGTGGCATTCAAATTACTTAGTGATGCGCCGTCTGCGGATACCGTCGATACCGAAATTGCGGCAGGCAAACGGGCATTGTCGAGCGTTCCCGTGGTGATGACGGTTGCGTTCAAGTTGCTTAGTGATGCACCATCACCTGCCAAGGTAGATACGGCAATATTGGCAGGTAGACGCGCATTTGCCAATGTCCCTGACGTAATAAGAGTAGCATTGAGGTTGCTCAGAGATGCACCCGATCCGCTAAACGATGTAACCGAAATGTTTGCAGGAAGTCGGGCATTATCAAGGGTTCCTGTAGTGATAACGGTTGCGTTCAAGTTGCTGAGTGATGCACCATCACCCGCCAAAGTAGTCACTGCAATATTTGCAGGCAGACGAGCATTTGCAAGAGTACCTGTGGTGATAAGAGTGGCATTGAGGTTGCTCAAAGATGCACCCGATCCGCTAAACGATGTAACCGAAATGTTTGCAGGAAGTCGGGCATTGTCGAGCGTTCCCGTGGTGATAACGGTTGCATTCAAGTTGCTAAGGGATGCACCATCACCCGCCAAAGTGGTCACGGCAATGTTTGCAGGGAGACGAGCATTTGCAAGAGTACCTGTGGTGATAAGCGTTGCATTGAGGTTGCTGAGAGATGATCCATCTGCAGAAACAGTAGCCACGGCAATATTCGCAGGAAGACGGGCGTTTGCCAAGGTTCCTGATGTGACGAGGGTTGCATTCAGGTTTGACAGAGAGACTCCATCACCTGAGAATGTAGCCACAGATATGGATGAGGGAAGGCGGGCATTCGCAATGGTGCCTGTTGTGAGATATGTTGCGTTCAAGTTACTGAGCGAAGACCCATCTGCAGAGACTGTTGCAACGGAAATAGCCGAGGGCAAACGTGCATTATCGAGTGTTCCTGCTGTAATAAGAGTGGCATTTAGGTTCGACAAAGACGCGCCATCTGCAGCCACACTTGTCACTGTAATGTTCGCTGGTAAGCGAGCGTTTGCGATCGTGCCAGATGTGATCAAAGTTGCGTTCAAGTTAGATAGAGAAGCGCCATCCGCAGAAACAGTTGCTACCGAGATTGCGGAAGGGAGACGAGCATTGTTGAGAGTACCAGTTGTGATGAGGGTAGCATTTAGGTTTGAAAGAGATGCTCCATCTGCAGCAACAGTTGCGACGGAAATGGCGGAGGGCAAGCGTGCATTATCGAGCGTTCCTGTGGTAATAAGAGTGGCGTTCAAATTGGATAAAGAAGTACCCGAACCCGAAATGGTTGAAACAGAAAGAGATGTTGTTATGACCGCATCTCCTACTACGTTCAACTTTGCAATCGGTTGAGTGCTTCCAATACCCACGTTGCCACTTTGCATCATGGTGACTCGTTCCACGTATACACCATTGCTAGAACCTGTGTGGAAATGGAATCCACCCGTATTGGCATTGCTTGTACCTGCGTAGTGATGCACATTCCACCCCGAAGCGTGTGAGATTCGAGAACCACCATTGACATAAGTGAGAATCACTTTTGACACGGGAGATGCTGTATCAGAACTGTTTAATTTGATCACACTCGTAGTATCTAAACTTCCAGTACCCACCGACAAAGTAGCATCAGGGGATGTTGTACCAATACCGACGTTCCCTGACACAAATGTAGCGTTAGAACCCGATAATACAAAAGTGCGATTGCTCAAATCGTTGTAATTGCCTGATGTTGCTACAGTTGCGAGGCCTGATACAGATCCTGCTTGAATTGCGATCGGAGTTGCAGTGACACTGGTGATGCGACCCGTAGTGTCCACGACAAAAGCAGGTACATTTGAAGCGCTTCCATAGGAACCAGCTGTGACACCAGAAGTGGGAAGGCGTGAAGCATTCAACGTACCTGATGTGATTAATGTCGCATTCAAATTGCTTAGAGATGCTCCGTCGCCCGCCAGAGTAGATGCGGAGATGGAACCCGTGATGAGCGCATTACCAACGATATGCGTCTTTTGGAGGGGTGTGCTTGTACCGATACCCACATTTCCACCATCTGCAATATACAATGCAGGCGCTGCATTTTCTGCATCATAAAACTCCGCAACAACATTGGCTCCCGATTGGATGACCTTCAAAGCGGCACCTGAACCTGCGTTATTGATTACCATATTTTCAGTGTTGGAAGTGACTGTATTGAGGGTCACTGTATCACCAAGAATAACGAGATTGGATGCAGTCACTGTGCCTGTTGATAGTATATCGCCCGCAACATGCAACTTAGCTTGAGGGGTCACGCCCACACCCAAACCTGTGGAAGTAACCACGAGTGTTTCAGAAGATGTGGTGACGTTGAATGCGGGAGGAAGGCGAGCATTTGCAACCGTACCCGTTGTTAGATATGTAGCGTTTAGATTGCTCAAAGAGGCTCCATCTGCAGAAACAGTTGCCACCGCGATGTTTGAAGGCAGACGCGCATTGTCGATCGTTCCCGCGGTGATCAATGTAGCGTTTAGGTTTGATAGAGAAGCTCCTGAACCCGATAGAGTCGTTACTGAAATTGCTGCAGGAAGACGTGCATTGTCAATTGTTCCCGTGGTGATCAATGTAGCGTTTAGGTTTGATAGAGATGCACCTGAGCCCGAGATGCTTGCTACCGACAAACTAGATGTAATGCGGGCAGAACCTTGAACATGCAATTTGTCGAGAGGCGTATCTGTTCCAATACCTACATTTCCACCATCTGATATGAGGAAAGCAGGCGCTACATTTTCGGCATCATAGAACTCAGCAACGACGTTGGTTCCTGACTGGACGACTTTCAAAGCTGGACCAGATCCCGCATTGTTGATCACCATGTTTTCAGTATTGGATGTCACTGTATTCATGATCACCGTATCACCAAGGACGACTAGGTTAGACGTTGTCACTGTTCCCGACGATAGAATATCGCCTTGCACATGCAATTTAGCTTGAGGTGCGGTTCCGATGCCAACGCCCGTGCTGTTCACAACAACCGTTTCTGTGACGGTAGATACATTGAATGCAGTAGGGAGACGTGCATTTGCAAGTGTTCCCGTGGTGATAAGAGTGGCGTTCAAGTTTGAAAGAGATGAACCATCTGCCGCCACTGTTGCAACGGAGATTGCAGAAGGGAGACGAGCATTGTTGAGGGTACCTGACGTAATGAGAGTGGCATTCAAATTTGACAGAGATGAACCATCCGCTGCCACTGTTGCAACGGAGATTGCAGAAGGGAGACGAGCATTGTTGAGGGTACCTGACGTGATGAGAGTCGCGTTCAGGTTGGAAAGAGATGAACCATCTGCTGCTACCGTTGCAACAGCGATCGCAGAAGGTAGACGAGCATTGTTAAGGGTACCTGACGTGATGAGAGTCGCGTTGAGATTGCTTAGTGAAGCACCATCGGCTGCAACGGTTGCAACGGCAATGGCAGAAGGGAGACGGGCATTGGCAAGCGTTCCTGTTGTGATGAGAGTCGCGTTCAGATTGGAAAGCGATGAGCCATCTGCCGCGACTGTTGCAACAGCAATCGCGGAAGGTAGACGAGCATTATCAAGCGTCCCTGTAGTGATGAGAGTTGCGTTCAAGTTGGACAGAGAAGACCCATCTGCCGATACAGTTGTTACGGCGATAGCCGAAGGTAGACGTGCATTGGCGAGAGTGCCACTTGCAATAAGAGTGGCATTGAGGTTGCTTAGTGACGCTCCGTCTCCTGAATATGTAGCTACCGCAATATTCTGAGGAAGGCGAGCATTGTTGAGCGTGCCTGATGTAATCAGGGTTGCGTTCAGGTTGCTTAGTGAAGCACCGTCGGCTGCAACGGTTGCAACGGAGATTGCAGAAGGGAGACGTGCATTGTTGAGCGTGCCTGATGTAATCAAGGTTGCGTTGAGGTTACTTAGTGAAGCACCGTCGGCTGCAACGGTTGCAACGGAAATCGCAGAAGGCAGACGTGCATTATTGAGTGTGCCTGATGTAATCAAGGTTGCGTTCAGGTTGCTTAGTGAAGCACCGTCGGCGGCAACGGTTGCAACGGAGATCGCAGATGGCAGACGAGCATTGTCGATCGTTCCTGTAGTGATGAAGGTAGCGTTGAGATTCGATAGAGAGGATCCGATACCACTGAAAGAAGTAGCGATCAAAGCCCCTTCCACATGCAGTTTGGCAGTAGGAGTGCTTGTACCTATGCCGACGTTACCACCATCCGCAATGAATAAAGCGGGGGCACTATTCTCCGCATCATAAAACTCGGCAACAACATTGGGACCTGATTGCACAACTTTTAAAGCAGGTCCAGTGCCAGCGTTGTTAATGACCATGTTTTCAGTATTGGAAGTAACTGTATTCATGGTCACGGTATCTCCAAGAACAACCAAGTTCGACGCAGTAACCGTTCCTGTCGATACAATGTCACCCGCTACATGTAGCTTCGCTTGAGGAGTAATTCCTACTCCAAGTCCTGTGGATGTGACTACAACGGTTTCTGTAGCGGTCGATACGTTGAAGGCAGTAGGCAAGCGCGCATTGGCGAGAGTACCCGAGGTGATAAGAGTTGCGTTGAGATTACTAAGAGAGGATCCATCGGCGGATACAGTCGCTACAGAAATGGCGGAGGGCAACCGAGCGTTGTTCAGAGTGCCCGATGTGACGAGAGTCGCATTCAAGTTTGACAGAGAAGAACCGTCCGCGGAAATGGTGGACACGGAAATGGCAGACGGTAACCGAGCGTTGTTGAGCGTCCCCGTTGTGATATTGGTCGCGTTGGTCGCATCAATATATGCCGAGTTAACCAAGTTGGACGCTGAAATATCTCCTGAAATGACAATACCACCTTCAGTAATGATGTTTTTTGCACGAATATCGTGGTACAACCCTGTTTGAATATCTTGAAATGCTACGATATTGCTTGTACCTACAGTGCTTTGTGTGATCTTTGTGTTTCCAAGGTAGATGGATGACCCTGATAAATAAATGTCGCGAAAGCGTGCATTGCTGGTACCCAAGTCATACTGCTCTGTCGTCGCAGGAGTGATATGTCCTTGAACGAGGGTATTACCAACTACATGGACGCGAGCAGATGCGGATGGAGCTGTGGTACCAATTCCAATACTATTTGGGATAACCACGTTCGAACCATCTGAATTGATAAAAGCACTTCCATTTTGGTACAAAGAACCGACAAAGTTAATATCACCCAAAACATCTAATTTTCGTGATGGCGTCGTGACTCCCACACCCACATTGCCATCTTGCATTACAAAGTCATGTACTGGAGATACATTTGACGAACTTGTTGTGATCTTCCCGATCATGAACTTTTGATGCGTGGACGTGAGATTGGATGTACCAATCACATATGAAAGGTTACTATTTTCGGATCCATATAATTTAAGATATACATCCTTGAGGGTAGACGAGAATGAGGCAGCTAAGTTCTGGTTGGACCCCGTGACCGAGAAGGATGCATCTTCTTCAACTGGCACAAAGCTAGCCATGGACACTTACACTATCCATGCAAATTTTTTTGTGACGGGCCGACGGACACGAGTTGGGCCCGCACCTAGGGTACGCACACGATATAAGGAATATCCACGTTAAAAATTGAAAGCAGTCACAGGCTCGGCAGAATTAGCAACCCAGACAATCATGGATAGCGCAGTAAACCACACGTGGGAAATCCTCGACACCTTCTTCATGCAAGGAGGTGGCGCAGACTGCTCAAACCCATTGGTTCGTCATCAGGTGGATAGTATGAATGAGTTCTTAGACAAGAAACTCCAGCAAATTATCCAAGGGTTCAACTCGATTCAAGTGTGTCATAACTACAATGCGGAGCTCGGCGATTTCACCTACAAGATGTATGTGAATGTGTTGCAACCATCTCTCGCAAAACCCATCTTCACGTCTCAAGACGGAAGTCAAGTCCTAATGACGCCCCATTTGGCGCGCATGAACAACTTGACGTATGCCGCCAACTTGTATGTAGACGTGCACGTCATCACAGACGTCATCAATGAAAATGGTGTCACCGAGAGAAAAGAGTCCACAGTCCCGAATGTCTGCATTGGCAAGATCCCCATTATGGTCCGTAGCAAGGCTTGTGTACTTACACAGATGCCTGGTGTGGGTGAGGGGAATGGACGTGATGAGTGCCGTTACGATCCTGGTGGTTATTTTATCGTAAGTGGCAATGAAAAAGTAGTGATTAGCCAAGACCGTATTAGTGAGAACAAAACCTTGGTGTTTGCTCCGAATGGCAATGCAGATGGATTGAATGCGGAGATTCGGTCGATGCCTGATGGTGTGTTCCTGCCTCCTAAGACGACCAGTTTGCACCTGAGTGGAAAACCCAATCACATGGGAAGGATCATTCGGCTCAACACGTCGTTCTTGCGCACTGAGATTCCTCTCTTTGTCATGTTTCGTGCTCTTGGCATTGAGACTGACCGCGAGATCATCCAGCATATCTTGCTAGATGCTGATGATGAGAAGAACTACCGCATGAAAGGAGAACTCATGGCATGTGCGGAGGATGCTTGTGATGTGCATACATGCGAAGATGCTCATCGTATTTTGCTGAAAGTATTGGGTACGACGGGCACTCCCCGTGAGTACTTGGATCAGCCCGAGCGTGCTTTAGCAATCCTAAAGAACACGATCCTTCAAGATTTCCTCCCTCATGTGGGACCGTCGCTTCGCAAGAAGGCCTTGTACCTTGGATATATGGTGCGCAAATTGCTGCGTATTCATATGGGGTACCAAGCCTATGACAATCGCGATTCTTATATCCACAAGAGGATCGACACTCCTGGAGTATTGTTCAGCAATCTCTTCCGTCAGTGCTATGGCAAGATGATCAAAGAGATGCGGACGCTCATCGTGCGCGAGTTGAACTTGTGGAGGGCGAACCCAGATATTCCGACACAAATCATCACTTCGCAGAATGTCCATCGTTTCTTCAAGCAATCGCTGTTGGATACTGGACTGCGTTATGCTTTGTCAACGGGCAATTGGGGTGTCAAGACGCTGGGGTCCTTTCAGAACATCCGTCAAGGTGTGGCGCAAGTGCTCAATCGCATGTCGTATTTGAGCACGTTGTCTCATCTACGTCGTATTAATACCCCGATGGAGAAAAATGGCAAACTGGTGCAGCCACGCAAGTTGGAAAATACTCAATTCGGAATGATCTGCCCATCCGAGACCCCTGAGGGCGCTGCGGTAGGGTTGGTCAAGAACATGGCGTTGAGCACTCATATCACCATTGGCATGAGCAACGCCTACATTCGTGAGATTATTGATGAGTTGAATGTCCATCAATATGGAGATCACATGAGTACTTCAGAAGCGATGGAGTTCTTGAAAGCAATGGGTAGTGAGAACGCGGTTCATATGATGATCAATGGCGACGTGATTGGATTCACCACCATGCCTTCGGAAATCTTCGGCATCTTGAAGCATAAAAAACGTACTGGCGTGATTCCTCCCACTACAGCCATTATCTGGGATGTGCACCATGGATATATTCACATCAATACGGAGGCTGGGAGGATGTGTCGGCCTCTTCATGTGGTGGATGGAGGGCGCGAGATGCGTCTTGATAATATCCTAAAGAAGCATAGTGTTTCGTGGAAGCAGTATAGCGATCGCAAGCAGTTTACTCATTTCGTTGCACCCATGGAAGACGACGAAGAAGGATTTATCGAGTACCTGGATGTCGAAGAGATTGATAACACGATGTTAGCCATGAACATCGATGATCTCAGCAAGGGCATCAAAGGAACCACTCTACCGCCGAAATACACCCATATGGAGATTCATCCTAGCTTGATGAATGGCGTACTCGCGGCGAGCATCCCATTCATGGATCACAATCAATCTCCGCGTAATTGCTACCAATGCCTATGGGAAGAGGAGCCTGTATACATGTCGGATGGGACTTGGAAGCCGATTAATGAGGTGCGCGTCGGCGACCGTGTTGTGTGTTTCCACCCAAAGACAATGGTGCCTCAAGTGACGACGGTGATTCATCAATACGTGCGCCCTGCGGAAAAACCTGTGTACAAGATTACAACGGCATCTGGACGTACGATCGTGGCTACAAATGATCACAAATTCATGACTTCAGAAGGTTGGAAGGATATTCGCGAGTTTACGAATGTGACTCTGGTGGGTGTGTTCCCGACGCCTCCTGTTCGTTCAAACGAGCCCGTGAAGGATCGGGTTATTCTTGACACGATCGGTGAAGCGGATGAGAGGCTGGTATCGTATGGGCTATTGCCCTTGAAAACGTCGTCATGGCAGATGCCGATCTTGTGCCGTCTTATGGGATTCTTCAAAGTTCATGGTCTTCGTGAGCCTAAGTTGGACGTCATGGATCAACACTTGATGGACGATGACTTGCGTCAATTAGGCTTTGACACGTATGGCGTCGCGGATTCTGGCTTTACGGCATTCATGAAAGCGTTGGGTGGTTCAGTGCGTATGAAGGTCCCCGACTGGTTGGAGGACGTGTCTTTGAATGCCAAAGTAGAATACGTAGCTGGCTACTTAGGTGCGGGTGGAAACTTTGGCTTCATCCAAGAGTTGGCCAATGAGCTATCGATGAAGGCGGAGGACTTCCATGTACGCTACAATGCGGTGGCGCACTTGGATAGATCGTTGAAAGAAGAATATGGCAAGCATATCGAGTATGTGAAGCATTCGGAGGGGGAGGAACTTCCGATGACCTGGGAAGAATGGCAAAACGTAGTACAAGTCAAAGGTACATCTCTCTTTGTTCCGATTGCAAACATGATGCGCATGCGTCATGTGATGATTTCGGATATCACGGTGGATTCAGAAAACCACAGCTTTATCGGTGGTGGAGGGTTTACCGTAAGCAACAGTGCGATGGGCAAGCAAGCAGTAGGAATCTATATGAGCAACTTCAACAATCGTATTGATACTATGGCCCATGTATTGAACTATCCCCAAAAACCATTGGTGCGCACCAAGCTGTCCAAGTATACATTTGGCGAGGAGCTACCATCGGGCTTCAACGCAGTGGTCGCGATTATGACACACACGGGGTTTAATCAAGAAGACTCGATTATGGTCAATCAATCCGCATTGGATCGCGGGTTGTTTACCAGCACTTATTATAAATCTTATAGGGACCAGTGTAGTAAGAATCATAGCACGGGCGAGGAGGAAATCTTCACCAAGCCCGATGCTGCGACGACGGCACATATGAAGCCTTACAACTATGACAAGCTCGGCGAGGACGGCTTTGTACCTGTCAATACTGCGGTCGACGGCAACGACATCCTTATCGGCAAAGTAATGCCACATAAAATCCAAGGTGCCATTCATCCCAGAGATACCAGTCATATGATGAAGGCGTCGGATGAAGGTCATGTTGACATGAATTACATTGGAGTGAACGCAGATGGATACAAGTTCGCAAAGGTCAGGCTTAGGAAATATAGGAAACCCATGTGCGGCGACAAATGTGCGAGCCGCAGTGCTCAGAAGGGCACAATTGGTATGACCTACAAACACCAAGACATGCCCTTCACCAAACAAGGGATCGTCCCTGATATCATTATGAATCCTCATGCGATCCCATCGCGAATGACCATTGGTCAGCTAA
>JACCDP010243461.1_pt1 | contig 23920 bp, 13 predicted proteins | sample 7445841 | NCBI WGS metagenome assembly JACCDP01 (sample SAMN15323441, study PRJNA562643) | freshwater metagenome | isolation source: river surface water | place: USA:Blue River Watershed | collected 2017-08-17
GACAATGGAAGAAATAGACCTATACCTATCGTACCTGTTATCGCGTTTGCGACCTGTTGTACTGTGGCTTTATATGACGACCCAGCGGCATTTTGTGACGTATCACCAGTAATAACAATATGAATTAAATCGTTAAGTGTTACACCTGTAGCTAATGTTCTATCTGTAAGTCTTTCGTAAGTTGCCATATCACTTAATAAATAGTACTAAAACAATTATTGAAATAGGTAATCATTACCGTCCATAAAAATAACCACGACATTATTTTGATATAAATAACCTATGCAATTTATAGCAAACGACTTTTCACACATAAAACCATCAATTATTTTTAAATGAAGGGAGTCTTCATTTGGAAAATAGTTATCACTATCAATAATAACTGAAGGTGGTATTGATGTTACTCCACTAACATAAAAACACGAAGTATTAGTAGCATCACATATATAGATGTTGTAAGGACTTGTACCACTTGTTGACCCTGTAACTGTAATTAACATTTATATCCAAACTAATCTATCACCACTTTCTGTGGTTATTATGAGCCCTGTCTCAGTTAATATAAAGAATGTATCGAATGGACAATAAACAAGTTTAAATGTCATACACCCAGTACTGTCAACAACTTTTATAAGTAATACTTGTGCCGTTGAAAAAAATGAATTTAATGTGAATGTACCTCCTGACGGTCCAAGTAAAAAACAATTGTTCATATATTGGTCACATACATAAAACTCATAAGGAGGTGTTCCTCCTGTCTCCCCCGATATAATTAATTGTGATGGCATTTACTAACTAATCATTAAATTAAAAGTTGATGCTGAGGTAAATGTAGTGTTTGCTGAGTATATTTGTTGTGTTTGTGAATTGGCATAAAAATCAAGATTTACACCACCATATGAGAAGTCACTACCAGTCCCACTATAAACTGCACTAAATCCACCTTGTTCTACTTTAATATATCCACCAGCTGTGTTTATATTACTAAATATAGCATCATTATCGTTACCAATCGAATCATAACGACTAAATGTGAATACCATAGTTTGTGCCCCACAAATAGGGTCAACACCCGCAAAATCAGGATTATATGTTGATGCACTTATACAACCAATTCCTCTACCAGGTATTGTTTGAAAAAACGCCTCCCCGTTGGTGTTCACAGGTGGTAACGGTGACCCCGCTCCGTTCGCACAGTTAAATAAATATGCACCCGCACTAATCGGCGCTAAGGTAGGTGTTGGAGTTGGTGTGGGTGTTGGTGTGGGTGTTGGAGTTGGAGTTGCGGTAGGTGTTGGAGTTGGTGTTGGAGTTGCGGTAGGTGTAGGTGTTGGAAACAAGTAACCCGCACAAGTAACGTCATAAACTATTTCTAAACCTAAACTAAAATCGGCATCCGCAAGTGGGTCACTATCCCCATCGCAATTTGAAAGTATTGTTAAAGTATTGTTCAACAAATCTATTTGATATGATTGTATTTCAGTTATACCTGAAAGTATCGATTCAATTGTTGATTGCCACAAAGTATCCTGTGGAACGTCGTTTAATGTTGTTGCAGTATAGAATGTTTCAGTGAACGCACTACCATTAACCGTCACTTCACAAGTGAAAACTGCGGAATTAAATGTACAGTTAGTATAACCTGAAGTTATATCTAAATAACCTTCATTCAACATTTCTAACATACCTCTTTGGTTACCTGTAGTTGTTGTGAACGTATTTGTACAAAGATTGAATGTTTGATAATTATTGATTAGGTTTCCTGTGCAATTTAATGTAAAATATTGTGTGTCTGTACATCCTGAGGCATCTGTAATTGTAACATCATATAAACCAGATGAAAGATTACTAATTGATGAGCCAGTACTACCGTTTGACCACAAATAACTAAAAGGTGGTTCACCGTCGTAAATCACAACTGAGGCACTTCCATTATTACCGTTTGTGCAGTTTGTGGTATTTATACCTGTTAATAAACTTCCACCACTACTAATAGTAAATCCTGTTGAAACGGAACATCCATCATTATCAGTTACCGTTATTGTATAAGAACCACTAGATAAGTTATTATATGTTGTTGAAGTTAAAGTGGTATTAAGTATCTGATTACCATTACTTAAAACATAATTTAATGGTAAAGTGTATCCCGTGGATAACAAAACATCCGCAGTTCCATTTGTTTGTCCACAAGTAGAACCTGTGGTTGATACATTAATTTGAAACTTTTCAATAGAACTTATAGTAATAGTTTCTGTGTACACACATTGAGTTCCGCTACCACTAATGGTTAGTAAATACGTGTCGTTTGCAAGATTATCAAATAAATAACTTTGATTTTGTGATACGTTTGTTTGAATTGTGTTAGTACTTAAACCTGAGAGCGAGTAAGTATAAAACGCATTTGCACCCGCAATACTTACATCAATTGAACCATTAGTTATGTTACAAGATGAATTAGTCACAACTGTTCCAACCACGCTAAAACCATTTGGTGGTAATACGTTTCCGTTAACAACTATTTCACAAAAATTAGCGTCTCTCACTAAAACATTATAGTTTCCAGAACTTAAACCTGTTAATGTAAACGTGTCGGATAATGTAAACCCAACTTGACTGGAAGTTGCAGAAAAATATAAAGGTTGGGAACCTCCACTTATAGTGAAAGTTAATTGCCCGTCAGATGAAAAACACGTAGGTTGAACTGCAGTTAAAAATGATAAACCTAATGGGTCCGCAACACCAACCGTTTGTGACTTTGTAGTTTCACAACCAAGTGAGTCAGTAACGGTACAAGAATAAATTCCTTGTGTTAATCCTGTAATAAGTTGTGTTGTTTCTCCATTACTCCACAAATATGTGTATGGACCATTACCTGTAATACCCGTTACTGCCAATTTACCCCAGTTAACGGTGCAATTTGAGGTATTAACAACCCAAAAACCAAAATCAACTGATGTACTCGCACTTATAACTGCATTTTCAGTGGTGGCACTTGCTCCACCATTATCAATAATAGTCGCATAATATATACCATCACTTAAACTATCATAATCAAATGGTAATGTATTTGTTGTATCAACACTTTGTAACACATTATTTTTATAAAATAATATAGTATAAGGTGAACCTGTTGTAGAACCTGTAACTTGTAAGAAACCATTAGTATCTCCACAAGTAGTTCCACTAGCATTTATAATGTGAGCCTCAAAACAAGGTGTAATTGCAACGTTAATATATAATTCGTTATTTTGTAATCCTAAGGTATCATTTAATCTAAAAACATATGTACCACCTGTTAAACCTGTAAATACAATTTGACCAAATGATGTTTGAGCAGATAAACTACCAGGTGTAACGTTATCAATCGTATAAGGAGGTGTTCCACCAAAAGGTGAAAATATTACGGAACCAGTATCTGCAGAACAAACACCTGAAACAACAAAACTATATCCTAATGGTCCTTGATTACAGTTTTCAGTACAAGTTTGTCCTGTTGCAATATAAACACCAAAAGATGAACCAGTATATGTTTCGTCTAAACAAATACTTTCACCGACTGACGCACCATATCTTGGTATACCACAACAATCAATATAACTGTAAACACCATCGGTTAATCCTGAAACACAAGCCATTCTTTAATTAAATTTAACAAATTACATATCCACTACCAGTGTCTTGTATGTTTATGTACAGAGCAAAGTTTGTACTTGGTATAGTATAAGTGTAGTAAGAAATTAATCCACAATAACCTGTATATATACCTGAGTTATTTCCAAGACCGAAAGTCACATTATTACCTGAAGTATTTAAAATACCAAACTCAAGTGTGTCACCAACAATAAATGAACTAAGGTATGTACTATACAATTGAGTCAATGAAGGTTTGTTTCCAACAGTTTGGTTATTAATATATACCCAAGAACCTCCATTTATTCTAAACACAAAACTTACATTATTAGGTGTTGATGTAATTGGCGCTCCGAAATTAAATATAGCATTGACATATGATGGTGTTGCCGTTGGTGTAGGTGTTGGAGTCGGTGTTGGTGTAGGTGTCGGAGTTGCAGAAGATGGTGTACAATTAATATCGATATCTAATCCAATGTTTAAGGATAGGGTACTATTTGTAAAATCATCATAACATGTTGAATTACTAACTATTAATCTATTTCCGGCAAAATAATAATTTAATCCGTGTTGGTATAGTTCATCTAACTCACTATCTAACGCATTAAAAAGTTGTGTTTGAGTTGGGTAATCATTTATACCATAACCTGTATAAAATTGGGATTGTACTAATATTTGATTATCTAATCGGCAATCCACGTACCAATTAGATACAATACTATTCAAATCACACTGATTTTGAGTATATCCACTACCACTTAGTAATGAAGCTAATAAAGTTTGTAAAACATTCGCACCATCCAATACTAAATCACATTGTAAGGTTTGGTCTATACAATCATAAGCAAATGGTTGTCCTGTGTACTTACAAGGAACGCAATCAACAGGTATGAATTGACATCCTCTTTGTCTTCTCCAAACATATTTTTGTCTATGGAAAATAGAATTTTCCATTTTTTGACCTGTTAACCATAATGTGGTTCCAGGTACTACCTGTTCTAAAAGTCTTTGCCAATAATCACCAACACCTAATGTAAAATCAATCATTTTCTGATATGTGTATTCATTAGACGGTATACCTACCGTTTGTTGGGATTGTAAGTATTTCCAGTATATTGACTGTAGTGTCGGGTATCCTCCGGTTTTACCATCAAAAATTGTTTGTCGGTTTCTTACATTAATAAAGTTGTTGTAGAATGTTTGTGCAAACTCAAAGAATGTTTTTTCTTTTGGTTTTGGATTTATTATTGTCCAATCAATATCGCCAGGGTATGGGTAAGGAGCGGTAAGTCCCGAATTAGGTATTGGGTAGTTATATTTCACAGACATATCCCATACATCATATGTAATACCTTGACCCATATTCATATACAACTCTATGTTTTTAGAGTTGATGACTAATTTATCATCCGTAACCGAATAATCAACCCCATTAAAGTTAGAATTATTTTTTCTAGTCCCGACTTGGTTTACAGGCCAAGATTTTTGATTATCTGAAACTCTTCTTAAAGTGTACCCAACATTCATATCAGGGAACTTTCTAAGAGTATTCATATATTCTTGCCCAAAATTAAAAGGAGCGACTTCAGTAATTAAATAAGGATTTGAACCTGTAAATTGTGAATTTGCAACATCAACAGTTTCAACTGAACGGTGTTTTGGACTTTTTTCAAACCAACCCGCACCTTTTTGGAAGAAGTTGTCTTGTGTTTGTTGTGGACTTTTTGGGTATCCGTCAGAATCAATACCGTAATCATCTAAAGTAGTATTAATTAATTTAATTACCCCACTACTTGTGTAACCAGTATATGTAACACCTTGAATACTAAAAATGTTATTATTATCTAAACTTGGTGTTGTTTCAAACTTAGTACCCCCTGAAATTTGAGCATACTGTTGGTTGAATTTATCCACATTGATTTTTGTATCCGCAACATAGACTATCTCATTAAATTCGACTAATGCATCAGGTGCCCCAATAAATCTCATTACATATTCTAAAGATTGTCTAGTACCCTTTGTTTTAAACATGTAAGCAGCATTCAATATTAAATTTTTATAATATTGATAATTAAGTTCGGTAGGTGTCGGTGTATTTTTTTGTCCTTGATAAATTTGTTGTGGTGTTGGATTAAATACCGCAGTTAAAAAATCTTCGTTTGTTACAGGAGAAATGTTAGGATTAATACCTAATGTTTGAGCTAAATTAGACAGTAATTGTGAAGGTATATCGTCTCCAACTTGATAGTTAACTGAATTAATATAAGCTAAACTATCTATAAACTTTTTAACCTCATCAAAACTTCTACCATAGATTTGTAATACTTTTTCTATTTTTTGGTCAGTAGTATCAAATTCTTTAAATGCACCTGTTATTAAAAATCTACTAATAAGATTTGTTTTATATTCATCTAATTTTTCAGCAATTAGTTGAAGTTGGTCTAGATATTTGTTGAATAATGAACTTGTAATATCTAAGTTCCAAAATTTATTAATTGGCCAACTTACCTTTCGGTTATATAAAGTTAATACACCATTATCGTCATAATCAGGATATGAAAATTTCGCAGTATACTTTGGTGCGCTATTTTGGTTCAAAAGAAACTTTTCGACTTCATCAAATGCGTCGTTAAAAATTTCCTGTGTTTTTGTATTATTAGGTTTTAATATTAAAGAAGCGGTAGTCGCACTAACACCACTAAAAGGATTCCCTTGTACTGTTATGGTTACCGTACCGCCAGATAAACTTTGAGTTGGTGTGAAATCTGTTAATGGGAACTCCACATTTAATGTATCATAATATAATGAATAACTTTCGAACTCAGATGTTAAAGCCCTAATTGGGTGTATAGGAAATGGTTTTACTTCTATGTTTCTTTTTGCGTTTACAGAAAAATCAACTTCGAATGGATTTCTAAACAACGCAGTATTCATATCAAATGTTGTTTCATCTTCAACACTATCGTATGTTATATTAAATGCAGTGTCACCAACGAACAAACCTGATTGATGTTGAGCTATAACTTCAATCGCAGCTGGGAAATTGTTGATTATTTTAATTGCAGATGCTGATAATCTTTTTGCTAAAGAACCATATAATGAAAAACTTGTTACTTCAGATAAATCATAATTAGGGTAAACTTTAAAGTTTTTTTCAATTATTCTTTTAGCTTGTTCAATGTTATCAATTTTAAGATTTTCTAAAGTATAACCTTGTGAAAATACCCCCGTATCAAATTTTCTATTTGATTTTTCATATATTGCGGATGTAAATTGAAAATTTCCTTGCGTAAGTCCCCCTCCATCGGTAATTTGAACCCCGACAATATTATCTGCGAAAGTATTTGTTCCAATAGGTGGAAAGAAAATTTTATTTGCCATTAACTAATAATATTTGTAAAGTTTTTACTAAAATCTATATTAGACCCCCTATCTTGTCTAACCTCATAAAGTAGTTCATTAAAGTTATCTCGCACTTCGAATAAGTTGTATTGTTTGTAGATGTTATTATTACTATCGTAAAGAGTATAAATTCCATCTTCCATACTCTTAGTTTGGTTTCCATAAAGAGCAATAGCCATAGTATCCAAATCGTAATCAGCCATTTGAATATCAATAGTTATTGGGTTAAAGAATGTGTTAGAAATAATTATACTTTGATTTGGTTGACCAATAAATGGAGTTGCCGTTGGTTTATTTGTTGGTGATGATGACGGTGATAAAGTACAAAATACTAAATCACTTCCACTATCAACATAACGATATCTTATTGCTTTCTGTGATGAGTTAACTTGTTCTGTCACTACGGGTTCACAGAAAAAAGATGAGGTAACGATTCTATAAAAATTTGGTATTTTACTCCCGTCCGAATTAAGATATTCTACTCTAAACCCAACCAACCCTTGGTTTGTAAATTTGTTTCTAAATTGTGCAGGTACTTGGTTTATGTCAATAATAATACCTTTAACGTTGGGTAATGCAGATAAAACCCCACAATCGGTAATCGTTGTTCTAATTTCTGCAGGTTTAATATATAAAGTATAAATTCCTTTTTTGTTGAATTCACTCGCAGGTAGTTTTAAGTTATACAAACCACCAAGAACTTCTACACCTGTGTTACCACCTGTATCTGAATTATGAAAGTACGGTGTTAATATACTTTGTGAATTTAATTTTTTAAGTAAAAAGTTATCAGTAACATCTCTACTCGGTGTGTAATGCAAAATAATATCAACATCAGCTGGTGATACATCAGAAGGTCTTACAATACCATATGTTCCAAGTGCCATTTTTTATTTTATAAATAGTTTATCTGTATTTTTATGCTTCATTAATTTTGAAGAATCCGTAACCGTATTGTTCTAAATCGCCTATATTGTCAACTTCACCTAACCTTTCTAATGCCTCAAATGCACTATATTTCCCTCTTTCAACATAGATGTCTGTTTGTACTTGAGGTGCCATTACAAAGTCTAATAATTGTTCATTTTTAGTAATTACAGAAACATTTAAATCATTAACAGTTAATCCATTACTATTCATAACATAAAAAGTTTTTCCATCAGGTAAATCAAAATATGTTATATTTTCGATAGTATAACCTGTAATTCCATTTTGTATAGAATCTATTTGTCCGTACACTTGATTGTTTTTGGTGAACACATAACCAACAGTAAACGGGTTAGGTCCATATCTTTTTAAATCTTGTATTTTAGATTTAGTATAACCCGATACAACAAAAGGTACTGTAGTCCAGTTTGAAGACGCCTGATAATTTGCATTATTTATAGCATCTAATGGGAATATATAATTTGAAGATATTGGTATATTAGCCCAATTACCTCCTTGTGGTGTAAATACTATTGAACCATTAGGGTTGGGTACAAATGCACTTAATAGTGGTATAGTTATAGGTTTAGATATTGTTGTAACCCCCCAAGGATTTGCCCCTGATAATGTTATTACATAATTTCCAGGGTTGGTATATACGTGATTTTGTTGTGTTGAGTTTAATTGTTGTGATGCTGTTCCGTCTCCCCAATCAACACTAAATGTTGTGAAATCTAAATAACTTTCAGTAAAATCACCAGACGTATTATATAAACTCACAGAAAATAAGTTTGTACTGTTATCGCCTGAATATAAAAAATTAGTAATTATATCTTTTTGGTGCATCAATCCGTCAAACTCTGAATAATAACCTATATCGTTGTATGTTTGAGTAAACATTATTGGTAATGTCAAACCTGTAAGTAATGATGAACCGTTCGTACCACCACTTAAAATTTCAGACATACCTGAATAAACAACATAACTCTGAGTAATCGCAGTGAATGGTGTTGATGGTGTAGGTATTCCATTTGAAGGTAAGTCATAAATGGTAGACGCAGTGTATACTGAAGCAAACAAATCATTTGCTAAAACTTCTGGTGATATTTTTAAACTAAATTTTTCTGATTCCATTATGGGTTAATATATTCATACCAAGTTATAGCATCTGTCGCTGTTTGACCCACACCAACCCTTACAGGACCTAATGTTTCTCTATATATTTTATAGTCATAATTAGCATAGTCAAAAGTTACTTTATAATAAAAATACGTTTCTTTATCAAAGTTGTATTGATTTGGTCCACTGAAGTTTGATTGTGGTTCATTTATCATTCTAACAAACTGTCCTTTTTTTGCGTTAAAAAACTTACAAGACATATAAAAATCAGTTTGGGAAATGTACGACTGATTTTTTAACCAATAAAAGAAAAATCCTTCTTTATCTTGTCCCGTGTAATCCAAAACATATTTTGGTTTTTTAACCATAACATTTGTTGGGTTCAATGGTGGTCCGATTGTTCCAGGTTCTTTTTGTCCTTGTTGTGTTGGTAGGACTACACTAAAAAGTATTTTTTGACTTTCACTTGTTTTACTGTCATAGAAATCTAATTTGAAAAAAGACCCTTTGAATGAATTTGAAAAATAATAAATTTCAGAGTTAGTAAAGGTCGCATATTCATAATCATCTAACCAATCTGTAGACGATGGTGGGTTTAAAATAAAATCGGTCGGTAAGTTTGGATTAAAAAAATTAAAGATATAACTAATTTCAGTTTTTTCAGGGTCGTTATCCCAAGGGGCATGTGCAAACCTACCTATTTCAAAATCCTCAATACCGTTTAAAACTTGTTGGACTGCGTTTTTTTCAAACTCCTCAACGGCCTGTTCTCTACCTTCCATATCGAAAGTTATTTCAATAGGGATATTAATTTCAGTATCGTTAGGATTTAAAGTAAATCTATAATAGTTATTATTCACAGTCGTCTACTAATGGTTCGTTTATAATTGTTGTTACAATTTCTGTACTTCTTTGTATTGGTTTTTGTAAAAATAAAACTGATTTGAACGGGTAGTGTGCACCATTTACAAATGGATAATCGACACCTAAACCTTCCGAATCAATAAACCCATATGAATATATATCTCTCCAAAAAAATGTTTGTTCATATTGTGAAAACCAAGCATATGTTGGTATATTTTCTGTGTTAGTTGAGGAACCGAATTCAACATAATCACTAAAAACTCTTATAGGGATAGATGTATGTGGTTCATAAGCATACCCACTTGGTAGATTTACTGGTGAGTTATCTAAAAAGTAGGAGTTATTGAAAGAATATTTATGGTACAAAGGTGATAACACATACTCTTCTTGCTCAATAAAATTATATTCACAAAAATCACCTTTTAAAATATCACCTTCACTTAAAAAATCATTATAATAAAAATACTGACCGCTACCTTGTGGTTGTTCGTAAGAATTTAATGGTATATTATCTTTATTTGTTGTGTTAAAATGGTCCCACCAAGTGTCAACAGAGTTTTCTAAGAAGTTAAAACTCCATCCTATGTCAATTGCTGTTGGTGTGTTACTCGCATTGATTGCGGGTGGGTTAAACCAACCCATGTAACCCCTTTGTATTGTGGTTAAAAATAGTTGTGTAATCGGTTTACCATTATTATCTTTATAACCATTGATTGAAATGTCTTTATTAAGTGTAAAACTAAACGTTTTGGAGCCTTCTTTAACTGAAATCCTTTGAGTATTGTTTGGTGTTAAAGCGGAAAATTCTAATTTTGTTTTAGTACTGAATGGATTATTTTCAAAACCTGCCTGATTGATTATGAAATCTTTGTGTTCGGCAATTACTTTATGTAATCTTACGTAGTAAATTGATTTTGTTTCACCACTGTTCACAATATTAGAAACTCTTTTAAAAGTACCGTAAAAACCTGTCGTTGTTTGGTTAACGGGGAATTTCAAATTAAATATTGTAAATACTTTTTCTTCTGAGCGATAAGACCCATCACCAAGTGAAAAGACTTGATAAAGTTTCTTTCCGTTTAAACCTCCAGGTACTAGAGGTATTTCTAATTCAACCCATTCGCCTACTGATAAATTATGTTTTGTCCCACAATAAAAATACACAACATTTTTACCGTCAAATTGACCTGTATCCATCACAAATGGTATACCGTCAGAAGCTGTAAAGTTTACTGTGACCCCATACTTTTCATTCGTATAAGCCATTGGTTGTGTTGTATCGCTACTAAATGGGTATGTTAAATTTAACATCCAATTATATGAACTTGCACTTTTTGTAATAAAGTTTCTATGTCCCGTTATCGCACTATATCTAATAAATGTAAACTCATCAAACTGTGGATAACCTTCCCACGCAACGTTTGAGCCAGGTAAAAGGTTTGATGTGGCATTTGCGATTTCATTACTATAATAAAGTATATTTTTAAACGGTGTGTATGAACAAGCACCTGATACTGAATTTTTAAAAACGTTTGTAATTTTACCAGAAATTCTAAATATGTCACTATCTTGTCTTTCAGTATCAAACTGTTGTGCTAAGTTTAAAGTTAAAGACCTATCACCTTCAACCATAGTTCTCATATCCCCAATTAACGGTGGTTGAATCCAAATATCTTTGTCTGAGTTTCCAGCAAACTGTTTTGAACCTAAAACTATTAATATTTCGTTTTCATTAGACATCCTGATTAAAAATAAATTTTGTTATATATCTGTTAATTGCACTCTTACCTTTATTAAGACCAAAATAGAAGTGATATGGAGCACCAACTAAGAAACTATTTGATTGCCCCGGTGGGATAGTAATATCGTTACCCGACGCATTTGAGTTATAAATAAACCCTTTTTGTCCACTATTTAAATTGTTAAAGTATTGTGATAATGGTGCGTATTTAAAACTTAATCCTTGGTATTTTTGTTTGTAAAATCCTCCACCTATTAAATTAGTATTCCAATCATTAATATCGGAACCAAAAATAGTTGGAACTTGTTGTTGGTTAAGTTGCCATTGATAGAATGGTACTTCTTGTGTTTTAGGGTAACCAAAGAAATTTGTAAGTTGTGGTGTGAATGTCGTAACACCAGGTGATAATTCTACCCTGTTTTCGGTACTAGATGTGAAGAATACTCCTAATGTTGCCGGTCCCGATGTTGCAATATATATATCATTTACACCATCATATTCATCCTCACTAAACCCTTCAACACCATACTCAGAGTTAATACTAAATAACTGTGTTAAATCACCATCCAATCTATCATCACTTCTTGAAAACATTTTATTGATGGATGCATCACCTAAACCTAATAACGCACCTAAGAAATTCGTATTTATTAAACGTGATATAATAAATAATTGTAATAAATCAGATGTGTCATTAAATGATGTAGATTTTATCGTATCTACCAAATATCCTTGAAGATTTGGGTTTGCACAAATTTCAAAGGTAAATTCATCTCTTGGTCCTAAATCCATTATAGTTGTTGGGAACATAATGTTTCTATCATTAGCACCTCCAAAATCAACCGGTACTGGCGTTGGGTTTGAGTAAGTACCTTGTTGTGGTACTTGTCCTATAAAATTAGTACCATTGTATGGTGTTGAGCGATAAAAGAATGAATTAGTTGAACCTGAAGTGTAAAAAATTGGTCCTTGCCCTGGTCTCACATTACTTTCATATGTACCACAATACTTATATGATTTTGGTTGACCTAATATTGAAGTTATCGTTTGTTTTTTAAACGAGAACATATATAACGTACCATTAACCCAATTGTTTTGGAAGACGTGTGAAAAAATACCTCTACAAGCCCCAAACATCATTCTAAATCTAGCTTTCCATTCGGAGAAGTTTTCTAAATCTTTACCAATGTTTGCAACATATGGTTTTTGAATAAATTGGTAACACCCTGATTTTATTCTTACAGGGTTTTGATTTTCAGCACAAGGTGATAAAACAGTAAAAGTATTTGTTGCCGGGTCAATTTGGTAACAATCTAAAGGTACCATCCCCGCACAATCAAAAGTAGATAATACACTACTTGCGGTTGTTTGTGGGCCATCAGGTCCGAAGTCTTGTGCGTTATTTGTGGTATCCGTTGCGGTTGTACTAAACAATGATGACGGTCCACTACTATTATTTATATAAATCGCAAACTTATCGTTTTGGTGTAGTAACATAGAACGTGTACCAAATGTCTGTTGAACGTCAGATGTTGGTAATCTATCTGACCTTAATAATAATTTAGGGTTTGCACCTGACGGTATGTTATATGAAATTGAACCGTAAACAGGACTATATAATCTACCATTGTAATTACTAAACGCAGTAATCGTATTATTAGTAACACTGTTACTTGATGCCATCAATGCCCCACCTTCAACTCTACCTTGATATGTTGTTCCGTAAAATCTAATTTTTTGATTTGAGTTTCCGTTATCGTCAATACCTAAACCACTGGCAGTATATGTCGATAAAGAAAGTCCACCATTTGCGGTTATAGTATTAGTAGACTTATCTAAGGATGAATAATATCTAATAGTATTAGACGTTACCGAACTAAATTGTGTACCAGTATTAAAATTGAATGGTTGGTGGTATAGTTTTGATGTGGCGTAAGCAACACTGTGTGATTCAGGTGTTTTACCATCATACCACCAAGCACCTGTACCTGAGTTAGGTTGAATTGGTATGTTCATAAAAAATTGCCCTGATACTTTTGGACCTTGTCCGAAACTATAACCAAATAATCTAGATAAATCATACTCAATATTTTGTGTATCAGTATATGGGTCAACACCTCTCACTAAAAATACAATTTCTAAATTTTTCCAACTATCCCCCATTATTGTAAGTGGGTTAATTACTTCATTTCTAAATTGTCCGTTATCCCCTGAACCTGAGTTATCTTCGTATGTTATTCTTTGTAATTTATTTAAAATATACTTTCTAATAATATTTGTAGTATCTAATTGTGAGTTAGGGTTTGGTTGGTTGTTTAACTTAATTCCATTTGTCTGTAAATCCAAATCATTTAAAGTCATACCTGTTACTACTTGGAAATATTCTATACCCGTTTTATAAAGATATTCTTTTCCGTCAGTATTACCTGTGATTTGAACTTGTACCGTCTGTGGGTTTCCATTTTGATTGATGTATGTTATTGGTACTGTAGTTGATAATTGTGTACTACCCGTAATTGAATTACTACCGAATTGATTTGTAACAGAAGCTCCTGTTATGTTAATATCATTAATATTGTCAGGGTTTGTGAAAGTTACCAAACTACCAGATGTCATTTGTGATATCGTATTTTGGTCAACAACCAACATCATAATATTATCATAGATTGGAGGGTTGTTGGTATTAATTGTTGTTTTAATAACATTTGGTGCGGTAGTATCGAAATATCTTATTCTAAGGTTTGCTAAGTTAAATGATTGAGATAATGTTACGTCTCTATTTGGAAAATACTTATCTTCAGAAAATTTAGTAACTACAGGCATCCCTATTTCAGGTGCAGTTGGGTATCCCGCAATAGCATATCGTATACCAAAACTATCTGCTTGGTATTTTGTATTTTTTTTATTTTCACTACCCGAATAACTTTCTGGGTCTATTGTACAAAAATATGTAGGATAACCTGATTGTAAAATTTGGTCTCCATTTGCATCAAAATTACATAAGTTAGTATTTGGAGCACTAAGAAATAATTCATTTGAGTTAGTATCCGCAAGTATAGACCCGTTTGTTCTACTGTTTACAGTATATTTACCAATTTTAGCTTGTTGATTATCTCCTCCTCCAAAAATATTACCCTGAATGTCATCCATTTGTAAGTCATCCACATCGCAAGGACAAGCTTCACAATCGGGATAAGACATCATTGGTAATGTAATCCCTTTGAATTTAAACTTTACTAACATTGGTGCAACTTTAATTGCGAATAGGGTTGCGGCTGCCGCTAATATTATTGCAACCGCACCGTATACAACAATCAAACCTACCGCAGGGAATGCTGCCACCGCAGCAATACCAAATTGTACAGCCTGAAATAAAAGATAGGCTGGAAACATAATCGCAATAACCCACTTTAATATTGGCCAAGCTAATGCCAAAACGTGAAGAACAGGTATTAAAGCCACAAAAACAGGTGTAAGAATGGTTACAAGTAGATTGAATAAGAAAAATATAAAGTCAAAGTTTTTTACACCATCATTAACAGGGAATCGATTAGTCGTTGTTGTACATCTTCTATCCGTAATTTCTTTTATCCCTAAATGTCGACTTCTATTGTAACCCCACTTCCATCTGTCTAAGAAATTAGCAATTGTATAAACTTTATTATAATTAAACTCATAAAATCTATCTTCACAATTAATAGCTTCATTAATCATTTGTTGACCAATGGTTGTATTACTATCACCATAGTCATTCCAATCTAAACTAAACGCATAAGATTTTAACTGAGCAGTGGAACCTGCGGGTGGATTTACTCCAGTCCAACCCCATTCTTTAATGTTTGGGACTAAGTAATCGGCTCTCAAAATGTTATTTTCTAATCCATTTTCATTTTGATATTGTATTCTAAAACGATATTTTGCCTTTGTTGGTATACCGACCGATGGGTCATTAGATAGTATTTGCTCTCCAAATTCATTTGTTGTGACATAATCCAAGTTCATTGGTACTTCAACTAACCAAGTTCCGTCATCATCAATAACTTTACCTCCTTCAGGTAAAGTATATCGTTCTAATATAGGTCTACCGTCTACATCGTAATTAATTGTTTGTCTAATTGCAAGTATTGTTCCTGAACCAGTAACCAAATCACAAAGATTACCCGAATCTTTTTTTGGTTTACAATTTGTTTTTAAAAAGTCTTCGTCTGCGGTTGAAAATATAGAGCCCATAAAAACCGCATGAGGTTTAATATCAATTCCAAATTCCCTTAAATCAAAATCCGCTCTCGTTATACCAATATTACATATTTCATTTTCACCCCAAAAAGAAGTAACTTCAATATCTTGTTTAATATTAACTAATTGTGGTAAAGAGTCTAAATCTGTTGATGATTTAAACTGGTCCCCATCAAATTGTTCTGCCGTTGCAAGACCTGACCTAATCAAATCAGCAGGTCTTAATGAAAAACAACCTATGTTTGATAAATCTAAATCTAAAACTAAAGTTTGGATACCGAGTGGTGCCCCGATTATCATAAAATCACCACTTTCATTTGTTTTTACCGTGAACTTATAATACTTTTCGTAAACCTCTAAAACTTCGGTTCTTGTTAGAATATCTTCCCTATCAGGAAATGTCCCTGTTGGTTTGTGTCCACTATATTCTTGTCTGTATGGTAAAAGATTATAACGATATCCGTCTTCATTTTTAGTATCTGTTGACGTATATGGGTAAAGTGTAGATATTACGGGGTCGTTTTCATCAATAGCATCAAGTGGAACAAATATAGAAACATTAGCATTAGGTATACCGTACCCACCATTAACTATGACTCTACCAGCAACTACACCATAATCGGCACAGAATCTAGTATAGACATCCTCTTGTCTTAATTTTAAAGAAAGTATTTCTAAAAAGTCAAAATCTTGATTTATATTGACTCTAATATTTTTGTCCGTACCCGGTGCTGTTCTTATCCTATAACTTTTCGTCATTAGTCTTTTAAAAATAAATAGTTATTTTACCCATTTTAAAAGTAGGTAAGACACGTAGGAAATAAATAATCTTATGAGAAATCTACAGTTGCTAAATTTTTAACAAATACTTTAATGTCTTTGTTATTAAATCTTACTTGATAAACTTGGGTTGGTTCAGCATAAATTGTATCATCAATAAGTTGTATTTCTTTAGTAGTGAGGTTTGAATATCTCTGCGATGTTTCAGAAGTAGAATATTGCCCACCCACTTTATTGAATACTTGTAAGTTAGTTAAAGTTAATACACCAGCCGTGTTTTGTATTAATTTTCTAACATCAGATACATTTACGTTTTGACCTAAATCTCGATTTTCAGGTGCCATATAATTCGACACTTGATTAATAATTTCTGTTATAACCTGGCCTCTGTTAACATTTGATTCTAAAACTACATATATATCAAAAGCCAAATCGATAACACGAGCAACATCAATTGAAATGTAGTCATTAATCATTCTATACTTAGACAGGTAAGTTGCTAAATTAGATTTTAAATTATTAGAAACGGTTTGAGTTAGTTTACCGTTTTGGTCGTATGATAAAATTTGTACTGTAATTTTATTATTATTTTCAGTAATCGCAACTTTAGCAGGTGCTCCAAATCGACCCGGCATCGTATCAATTAAAGATTTGTAGTCGTTTACTGTTACCGCTCTTTTTTGTGCGGCAAAATTAAATGATACCATATTTCTAACTTCCTCAGTTGAGGGTGGGTTTGCACCTCCAATAGCTGCAGTTACATTATTAACGGTCAAAGAATTTATAACGTTTGAATTTACACTACTTGATGGACCGTTCACCGCAAAATCAATAGTACCTACTTGATTAATCACACCTACCCCAACATTTGAAGCTAAACCACCTCCAGTTCTATATTGAACAAATATTGTTGTATTTGGTTGTACAGTAAGACCTAATCCTATATTATTTTGATAATTCGCTAAATCTAATTTTATTCCATTTTTTGCAAAATTAGTTAGTTGGTCATTTGGTGTTGTAGTTCCACCCCCAAATTGTACTTTCATAAACCCTTCAGGTGTATATTCAGTAATAAATCTTTTATCTGTTTTAATATATTTTCCAACTTTTACACCAGCATTGTCAACAGGTTTTGTTGGGTCTTCAATAAAAACGGTATCTTCCGCCAAAGCATCTACCTCATACCACCTATTAGTTGAAGTTACAAATTCGGTATAATTAGGAACATTAGGGTATCCAGTACCGTCTTTTTGTATTATTGATGTGACACCTAAAACGTTTCTTTCAGGTAAGAAGAAATTAAAGAACGGTACCACGTCTGACGGATTAATAACTCTTTTAAATACTTTTGTTGTTCCATTGACAACAACTTCCCTTTTTGTTATTACGTAATTAATAATTTTGTTGTTGGCGTCAAAAGTTGGGATTTTAGTTCTATTTACTTCACCTTCTTGATTGTATTGTGTTGAGAAATCTACATCGTATACAGTTTCAAAGGTATTACCTCCTCCATTGAATTGTGAACCGGCTCTTAATACTCCTAAATATCTAAAATCTTCAGCATCACCAAAAGGGGGTACTGTGATTGAAATATCAACAACCGCGACAGATGGTCTATACCCTGGTATTTTTAACCCATAAGTTCTTGCAATATTATATATTGATGATTTTTGTTGGGCATACTGAAGTACGGTTTCTTGTATACTTCTATCAATGTGAAAATGAAGGTTGTCGGCCACCGCAGCATTTAAATCCATAAGTACTGAAAAAACAGAAGCATCATTAAAATTTTGAACAAGTTCAGGATAATACTGTTTTGTATAATCTATAAGACCTTGTCTAATTGCTTCAAAATCTCTATCAGTATAATTAATTTTGTTGTTTGCCATTTTATATATTAATTATTACAAATTGTCTACTACCAAATGCCCTTGCATCATTAGTATAATCAATTTTTATTTTTGCGGTATATTCTGCGGTATTCGCACCAGGTATACGATAAATACTTGCTTGACCTAATAGTTCATAATCTAACTGACCAACCACATCACCTGATTCGGTATATGGTTCAACCGTAATACTATTGATGGTAAGGTTTGGTATATAAGTTGATACCTGTTCTTCTATTTCAGCCCTTATTTCTTCAAATGTTGCACCGTCAAGAGGTTCAAAAATATATTCATACAATCTAGTGCCAAAATCAGGTAAAAAATAACGACTACCTCTTCTTGTAAGAAGTAAATGTATTAAATCTGTCCTTATTTCTTCGTCTGTTGTTTCAGTAAGTTTAAGGTAATCACCTTTTGGACTTTGTAAAAAAGGAAAATTTATACCGTATGTAATTCCGTTAGCCATATTACATAAATATAGTGTCGTGATATTTTCAATAAATAGTTATTAAATAAAAAATCCCGACATAGTGTCGGGATTAGTGTCGTGATTAGGATGAACATCCAAAACAATCAAAGTCACTATTTTCAGGTTTTGGGGGTAGGTTCATATCACTATAACTTACAGTAGGTACTTCAACTTTAACTTTGGGTTGTTGTATTTTTGATACGTCAACCGCTAAGTGTTTAGCTCCTGTCGAAATAGCTTTGGTCCTTACATAGTAACATAATGTTTTCAAACCTCTTTCCCAAGAGTGAAAATGTGAAGATGTAATTTTAGATAGTGTTGGGTTACCCATATAGATATTCATTGACTGTGATTGGTCGATGAATGGTGCTCTATCCGCAGCCATATCAATTAGTTGTTTCTGTGAAATCTCCCAAATTGTTTTATATTTAGGAATTAAGTGTTCAATTCTTTTTACTTTTTTCAAATAGTTTTTGTCTTCAGGGTCCAAATAATTATTGAAGTTAATATTTTGAATTGACCCTTCATTAAGGATGATTTCATTTTTCAAATCTTCAGACCAAATACCAATTTTTTCAAAATCATTAATGAGGTATTTGTTTACAATCATAATCTCACCACCTACAACACGTCTGTTAAAAATTGCTGAGTGTGCCGGTTCTGTCATTTCATATGAACCTGTGATTTTTGCAGAAGATGCAACCGGCATTTGAGCGGTAAATAGTGAATTACAAACACCATAATCAGAAACACTTTTCTTTAATTTGTTCCAATCCCACATTCCTGATAGTTCAGTTTCATTCACATTCCACATATCAAATTGGAAAATACCTTTTGACATTGGCGACCCATTGAAGAAATCGTAAGGTTTGTACTTACCGTCCATACATAACGCATTACTTTCTGTAATTGCCGCATAATAGATAGTTTCAAAAATATCTTTATTTAATTTTTTTGCTTCATCAGATGTGAAAGTATAATCCATTAAATAAAATACGTCAGCTAAACCTTGTGTTCCAATTGCAATTGCTCTTTGTTCCAATCCACCTCTACGCCCCTTTTCAGTTGAGTAGTTGTTAATGTCAATGACTTTGTTTAATGACCTTACGACTTTACGTGTTTCTTCGTACAATAAATTATAATCGAACTGACCGTCTTTTACAAAATTTTTCAATACCATAGACGATAAAGTACAAATAGCAGTAGTCTTCTCATCGGTATATTGGTAAATCTCATTACACAAGTTAGATTGTTTAATTACCCCAATATTTTGGTGGTTAGTTTTTCTGTTTGCGTTGTCTTTAGAACATAAATAAGGGACACCTGTCTCTACTTGTGACTCAACAATTTTAGTCCAAATGTCTTGTGCTTTAACTTTTTTACCAAGCTTCATACTAACTGCCGTGTTATACACTTCTTCGTATTCTTCATCATAACATTCTTGTAATGGTTTTAACCCAGCTCTTTTAATATCATTAGGACAGAACAAATACCAATCAGTATTATTTTTAACTGCTTTCATAAAATTATCAGGAATCCAAAGTGCCGTAAATAAATCACGAGCTCTTAGTTCTTCTGCTCCTGTATTTTTTTTAATTTCTAACAAATCGAAAATATCTTTGTGCCAAGGTTCAAGATAGATTGCTGCACTACCAGGTCTACGACCTTGCTGATTAAAGAATCTAAGTGATTCGTTTACAATTTTTAAGTATTTTAAAAGTCCGCCGGCATACCCACCTGAAGTTGAAATTCTACTTTCTTTACTGCGGATGTTCGACATTGAAAGTCCGATACCTGCAGCATCTGAAGAAAATGTTGAAATGTCTCTCAAAGTACCTAACAAACCTTCTCTTGAATCTGAGTCGTTATAATGTAATACACAAGACGCCAATTGTGGAACTTTAGTTCCTGAGTTAATCATAATAGGTGTCGCCTTAGAAATAAGTTGGTTAGATAAAGAAGCGTAATAATCTTTAGCTTGTTCAAATGTTTCGGTAACCCACAATGCGACTCTCATATACATATGTTGTGGCCTTTCTATTACTTGACCACTGGGTCTTTTTAATAGATACATTTCTTGTAAAGACCTCCAAGCAAAATAATCGAAGTTATAATCGTTTTCGTGGTTAATGATTGAATCAATGTTTTCTTTTCCGTATGCGTTAATTTTACTCATCAACGCTTCGTTAATAATGCCATCATAATACAATACGTCCATTGTCTCACAAAAACTATCATTAGTTTCTTTGTGGTATGATGATATCGCAACTGATGAAGCCAAACGAGAATAATCGTGATGACTACCAGTGTATGCCGCGGCAATCTCATAAATTAATTTATCCAACTCTTTAGTTGTGACTTTACCTTCAGTTGGTACTGAAGTAATTACTTTAATAAAGATTTCATCAGAATTAACATTTAATCCTTTAGCTGCTCTCTTTACTCGGTTGTAAATTTTTTGTGGGTTAAATGCTACATTATCACCACTTCTTTTTGTTATTTTTAATGACATATTATATAATTTAAAAATCGTCTGTGAATGTTATTGTTTCGTTTAACTTTGCTTTTTGGTATTCCATAGTTCTTGACTCGAAAAAATTACCTTTAGTCTCAACGGCAATTTGTTCCATAAATTTAAATGGTTGTTCTACGTTAAATTCTTTACCACAACCCATCTTAACTAACAATCCATCAACAACAAACTCCAAATATTGTTTCATCAAATTTGAGTTCATACCAATTAAAGAGACAGGTAGTGATTCAGTAATAAATTCTTTTTCAATTTCTAACGCCGAAAGTAAGATTTCTTTGATTCGTTTTTCTGACGGTCTTTCTTCCAAATGGTTATTCAATAAGTGAATTGCAAAATCACAATGTAAGTTTTCATCTTTAAAGATAAGTGAGTTAGCGTTACATAAACCTTGCATAATCCCTCTTGATTTCATCCAGAAAATAGAACAGAATGAACCAGAGAAAAAGATACCTTCAACCGCAGCAAACGCAACTAACCTTTCTGCAAACGAAGCATTTTCAATCCATTCTAATGCCCATTTGGCTTTCTTTTGAACAGCGGGTAATCTGTCAATCGCATTGAAGCACTCATCTTTTTCTTTATCATTTGAGATGTAAGTATCAATCAATAATGAATACATTAATGAGTGAATGTTTTCCATTGCTAATTGGAATCCATAGAAAAACTTAGCTTCAGGATATTGAACTTCACGGTAGAAGTTTTCAGCCAAGTTTTCATTTACAATACCATCTGATGCCGCAAAAAACGACAACACATTTTTGATAAAGAATTTTTCATTATCTGTTAAATTTTCCCAATCTCTGATGTCATTGGTTAAATCTACCTCTTCCGCCGTCCAAAACGCAGCTTGATGTTGTTTGTAAAATTCCCATATATCATTATATTCAATTGGGAAGATGACGAACCTACCAGGGTTTTCTGTTAATATTTTTTCCATAATTTTTAATTAATTTAAGATTGTTGTTCTTTTTGCTTTTTCTTTTCTAAAAGCTCTTTGATTCTACTTCTGTTTCTTTCTTCTTTCTGTTCTTCCAAACCTAAGAAAGTAACACTTTGTTCTGTATCTATTTCAAGCATTGCGTTATCAAATTTACAATTCTCAAACACAATACCGTCTTTTCCGATTCTTGATTTTGTAATCGCTATTGTTGCCAAGTTCATTTCTTTTTGTTGTAATGATTTTGCAACCGTAATAATTACGTGACCAACTTGAGCCTTTTTAATTGACCCTCCCATTCGGTCTGTCGTAACAACATCTGACGATATTGAATTACGATTTCCTTGTGTTGCTGTCCAACCAGCAATATCCAATTCGTGACACATTGCCTCAAATGCTCTCATAACCGAACCTTCACTTTTCCACTCATCTCCCAACATTTTATCAGGTACAACACAATCGATGTAGTCCAAGATAATCATATCAACTCTATTACCCTCAGCAATCATTTTTCTAACCTGATTTTTAATCTGATTCATAGTGACCGTATCAGATGGTAACTTTTTCATTATCAATTTATTTTTTCTTGTAGATTGGATGTGTTTTACTTTTTCAAGAACATCTTCTCTATTTTCTGTTAAATCGTCAGGGTGCATTCCAGTCCAAAGTGTAATATGTTTTCTTTGGATAATTTTTGGGTTGTCTTCAAAAAATATTTGTAAAACATTATATCCCAAATTGAATGCGTGGTTTGCAATTTTTGTAGTAAATGTAGACTTACCAACACCTGTAGGTGCTAATATAACACCAATTTCTCCTTTTGCCAAACCTCCACGAAGAAGATTATCAATACCAGGGATACCTATTGGAATTGGGTGTCTATAGTCGTCATCTAAAACCTCATCAAGATTAAAGAAAACGTCGGTTGTTCCTTTATCAACTTCACCAACCTGTAAGGCTCCTCTTACCATCTCTTCCAAGTGGTCATAACTTTCAAAATCACCCTTATCGATAATTGATTGGGCTTTAGTCATAACCTTCTGTAACTCTTGTTGTTTACAGAATTTTAATGACTTCTCTTGGACAAAGATTGAACCTTCATCGGATACATCTTTTACTTGTTGTAATGTATCCAAAACACTCTTCTGAGCCATTGGAGACGAGATTTCTGACTTTGTAAGTTGTTCTAAGGTATCAAATGTAGGAGTATGTTCATATTTTGAATAATACTCCTTAATCATTTGACAGATGATACGAAAATATTGGTTATCAAAGTAATGTGGGTCAATAACTTCAAGAATCGAATTTGAGAAATCCTTATATAAAATGATGTTGTTTAATAACTGTATTTGAAAGGTATTCCCTAAGTATCCGAAGCTTTTTTTGTCTGACA